>Ga0123340_1000467_pt1 | contig 26806 bp, 11 predicted proteins | sample SirMexnodulemix_FD_89961 | JGI IMG/M metagenome (GOLD analysis project Ga0123340, IMG submission 89961) | Root nodule microbial communities of legume samples collected from Mexico - Siratro Mexico nodule mix | ecosystem: Host-associated > Plants > Roots > Nodule | place: Mexico: Nepantla...
AAATTAAAAATTATAAGATATGTAACATTGAATATAACTTATAAGTATATAAAATGGGACTAAATTAAAAAAATAAAACCTTATTGTCAAGAAAATGAACCTAACCGTAGTATCTTATCCTAAGTCTCATTCTATCTTTTAGTTTTATCAATTGGTAAGTGTTTAAGTCTAATATATAAAAAATTCTAATACTCTTTCTTGAATATGAACAAATTATTTTGAAATTAATTAAAAAATAAAAAATAATAAAATATAATTTTGAGATCAAACCCTAAACCCACTTAAAAGAACAAAAGCCAATACAAACCTCAATTACTCAATCTATAGGTCTAATCTTCCAAATAGAGAAATGTGCATAGATGCACAGTACAAAATGATCAAACAAATTTAAAATTAGATAGTGACCTAATAATAGTCAAACATTGAATAGAAGAACCAGTAAAAGATTCAGTTAAAGGTAAAAGATGAATGAAATAGTCAAACAAAGGAAAATCCAAATACATAAAAAAAAACTTTAACCTTTAGAATTTCTTGACTATTCAATATTTTTTCAAGTATTATTAATTTATTAGGAGCAAGTTTCAAAACTGTTATTTATTAAATAATATCAATATATACATAACATTTGGTTAAATATATTTTAAATTTTTAATTAAAAATTATGTTTAAGTATAATTTTAAAATTAAATATTTTTTAATTTTATAATTATGTATTAGTGTTAACAAAATTTTGAAGCTTAGAATCTTTGTTTGGACCTTAAGTCCCTCCTGATTATCTATTTAAAAAGTGTATAGATATAAAATCTTTGAAAGTGTGAAAACTAAAATAATGTGTGATAATTGCATTTCGTAATACTCACAATACATAAAACTTTTGTCCAAATTTCAACTCTGTTATGCAAATATAAAGTGAAAACATCATTTTGGTACAATTTCAGTCTATAATTATAAAAATGAATAAAAATTTTATTTTATCAAAAGGGATAAATTGTATCTATATGATAAGATTTTAAGGGTTAAAATTATGGGGAAGAAATAAAGTTGAAATTGTGTCAGTTGGCACTTTAAGTAGAACAAACAGTTATTCAAATTAATTAGTGATGATACATTGATGAGAATCAAGAGTTGAAGTTTAATTGTATAAATAAATAAGGATGCTTTGCAAACAAATCACCAGGTCAAGGGTCCAAAAATTGAAAGAGGCATTGATGGGGTGATTCAAGACATTTTTACTGCATAAACAAAGTCTAAGATTGAATTGAAGCCTAATCATGTTCTTAGTTTGATATGGGCTGATGAAGGAATTAAATGAAGGAGATTTTGGCTAAAAGCAAATAATGACCCATAGAAGATGCATCACCAGATTTAATTTAAGTGTAAATTGGCTATTTTGGGCTTAGGTTAAAATCTGAAGAGGATGAGTTCTTCCTGCACCCCTACACCCTAATAAAAAATTTTAATGTCATAATTGCCTTTATGAAAATTAATGAGAATCGGTTGTCATTATTTTTCAAATGACAACCGGATGGCCTGCTCATTCGATTGTTATTTTTTTTTTTCAAATGACAACCGGATTGGGGTGTCATCCGGTTCTCATTTCCAAATCAAAATGATAACCGGATGAAACTCATTTGGTTCTCATAGTCCAAATCAAAAAATTGATCCGATCACCGTCAAGAACGTCTCAAACCCTAAATGAGACTTTAAAGTAAGGGCTTCAAGCCTAACGAGACTTCATATTCACTGTTACTCCATTGTTATTCCAAGGCTAGCAATGTCAATGGGATAGAGACGATTGAGAAAGAAATTTATGATAGTCATGTCTTGATTTGGGGTTTGGGGTGTTCTTGACGGTAAACGAATTAATTTTTCGATTGGGACTATGAGAACCGGATGGGTTTCATCCGGTTATCATTTTGATTTGGAAATGAGAACCGGATGGCACCCACATCCGGTTCTCATTAATTTCCATAAGGACAATTGTGACATTAAAATTTTTTATCACCCATTATTTTGTTTTAAATTTTTTTTATTTTGATGCATTTTGATTAATTTTTCACAAGGCTTAGAGGAGTCATACTTAGTAATTTGTGTTTTTCATTTTTCATTTGATGTAATTAATTAATCATCTATAAGTGTTGCCAAAAACTGCTGTTGTTGCATTAAATTTTGAGGCTTCTAGGCTATTGAAGAGTTGAGTTAGGTTAGCTTTTAGAAGCTCAAAGGTATACTTAAGTCAGAAAACACATGAACAACTTTTGAATTTGAAATACGAATTTGATTTTGAAAATTTCAGAAATGAGGGTTTCTCTCATGAGTCCTTCATTGGACTTGCAACTTATCAAGGGCTGATAATCCTTGTGGTGTTTTTTATACTTTAGGGTCTTTGCTGCGTTACAAGGATTCTGAATAGATCATTCTAAATCTGAATACTTAGGACTTTGAACTACTCTTTGTTATAGATTCAGGTTAACCGGGTTCACATCACGCATGATGCATTAATTCTCACACCTACAATTAAAATAATTAATTTGGTATTCCGACGCCTAAAATAAATAAATAATTAATTAGGTATATGTACACTGTGTAATATTTTCAGCGTTGAAATAATTAACTAATTAGGTACATTAATTATCACGCATGCACTGATACATTTATTTGATATTTTCAATTTTGAAATAATTAATTAATTAGGTACATTGATTATCAAGTTGATGGAATAATTAATTGATTTCATGTATTAAGACATGAAATAGTATCACTTTGACACTATTTATCCACTTTGGTAAATGAAAAAAATTACTCATTATGCTAAATATGAAGAAATGACACCAAAATGGTGTTTTCTCCTCACATACACACTACGATCATTATAAGACTTAAATTATAAGAATTTTATTATTCAAAACATGGATTTAGTAATATCTGTATATTATGCACGACACTTATACATATATATACCGTAATTTTATTATATTTTTAGTATTTTCAGCAGTAGTTTAAGTCAGATCATTCTCATTCACCATCAAGCACTGCTACTCAAAAATGTTAGAACTAAGTTGATTAGAACTAAGTTGAATCACTGGTAATTACGCGGATATACCACTTAATCTTAATTGCAAAGTAAGTTAACCCATTGCCGTGACCGTCAAGCTGAATTACTGTTAGCTACACGCTACTGTGAAGATCAAGGGGAATTTCCAAACCAATTTCCAGTGTAGTTAAGCTTTTCCTTTCTTTTCCTCCTCTTTTCAGAATATTTTTGCAACAATTCAGTTTAATTTCGTTTCTCCCAAATGGTGACAAGCACAACATGGTGATAATTTCTTGTTGTCAGACTTACAAAGTACAAGGTTTTGTTTCGTTCACAATGAATCATGCATGGGACAAAGATTTTTTAACTTAGCTTTGTTGCTGTTACATTGAATATGTGGAGTTGTATTTGATGGCATATGCAGGAATTGACCCAATATGTTTTGGAATTTTGCAGAGATATAATCATCTATATCTGTCTACATAAGTTGTGATAGAAAACTAAATGGGAGTTGAAAATCTCGTCTTGAAAAAAATTAAACAAAAAAATCTACAAATTTATTACTTTAAAGCTTTAAATTAAAAACTAATGAAATAATCTTTTATATAATCTTTTATACAAGTTTACTCACAGATAAGAATATTAATTTTTTGCATTAATGTGATCCCGCTCCTTTTTATTAATACTTTTTCTTTCATCACATAAAGATCTTTCAGAAAACATGGTACCATGTTAAAATTTAAATTGGAGATCACATAAGGGTTATGAAATACAAAACTAACAAAAGATGAACAAGAGAAGCATATTGAGATGATGATGGAAATAAACTCATGTACAAACTAGTGTCTGACATGGTACCAAAACATTATTAGCAATCTGTTAAACTCTACATTTATGCCTGAATTTGTCAACCAAGGTAACATTATTACTGCTTTAAAAAATTTGAACAAAGTTTAACAATACAAATAAATAGAAGCAAATTAGTGGTGCAAACATCAATTGAAGAGGAAAATATAAGTCCAATAAAGTTGAACTACATGCATAGGACAGAGTACCCTCTCTACCAGACTAAACTTGTAGATGTGCCTGCCTTCTATATGAATAAATCCCCCCATTACCAATCTAATATAATCAGTCAACGATAAAGTACATGAGATCCAATAACTAGTCTACTCAAGTTTGAAGACATCTAGTTCAGTGAATTAAGTCCCTCATAAAACCTATCCAAGCCATCGAAGCTAAACCAGTCTTTTTTCATCTGCAGCATTTCAAGGTCAATGTCAAACATAACTGAATGAAAATGCATATTTTAATAATAAATTTCAAGAACATCAAACAAGATAACTTACAAAGTAAGGGTACCCCTCCATGCTAAAATTGTCAGGAGCATGCTCCAGAAACAAATTAATAAAATAGAGGACAAAAAATCCACATTCATTACCATCCCTTTGTTGAGGCACCTACAATAATTTGTTTTTTCTTCGATCATTGGTTATTTGGTTACACTGGGGATGGAAATCATGGGAAGGGTGATAATTACCTTAGGAATCAAAAATGGAATTCGAGATACGATATTCTTTGTCTCAGGCCGGTCCACTGATTTATAAATATCTAGTACAAATCTGAAAATGAACATAATAGCTAGCTTGATCTCAAATACTTCAACTAGGCAATGTAGTCTGATCAAAATAAGTAGATATTGCTGACTAATGACATACCTTCTAATCTCAGGTTCAAGTCGCCTTGGATTGGCCATTTCAAGTGAATCCAGCAACAGCATGCACCGTGATCGAGTAGTTGATTTCAAGCTCTCACCAAAATGGCAGAGGATCAAAAGGCTCCAATGACCCCTAGAACAATTGGGATTTCAAAGTATGCATTCTATGAATTAACATTAGACAGATAAAGAAAAATAAATTGGCAATAAAAAGAAATGAGTGCATTTACCAGCAGACTATAGGAACAAAAACATATGACTTGGAGAAAATAGGTTCTCTTTTAATCCAAGTCAGCACCTTGTCCTTAGATGAAGGAGTCCTGTAAAGGCTAAACCATAAGCTGTCAAAGTAAGTAAACTGCCCCTTCCTGTCTTCTGGAAAAATCTTCCATATTTTCCTGCCAGAAAATTTATTATATTAGAAACAAGGCCTCTATTTTGAAGTTTATCCATTGACATCATAAATCATTATTAGACTGCCACTCACTTTAGGAAAGTATCAAAAATTCCACTGTCTAGCTTTTCATTGAGTCTACAAAGTGTTTCCTTGGGTCTAGAAGGTGCCTCCTTTGGTCTATAAGGTGCTTCCTTTGGTCTAGCATGCGCCTTTTTGGGTCTAGAAAGTGCTTCCTTGCCATTAAATTTTTTCTTCCTTTTTGTCCGCAATCGCTGGGGAACATTGCTCCAATCAAATGGAAATGGTGAAGAACTACTTTCCATTACACAAGGCTTCAATCTTTCTTTCTTTGGCATAGCAGATACTATCTTTTCTACATTCTGAGTTGATTTTTCTTTCTTGCTTCACAGACACCACTGAGATGAAGAACAATGACAGACAGAATCACTTCTCCATTTGGTTCCCAAAATGTATCAACTTTCTAAACACCATGCAATAGTGCAAAACCCCAACAAACATAGCAAAAACAAATTTTACTAATCAAAAAAATGAAAGAATAAAACTGCTGTTCAAATACAAGAAGATGCAAACTGATCAAGGAAACCTAGAAATCACAGTCATGATCCACAACAATAAGACCAGATACATATCTAACAAACAATATTCACATGTCCAAGATTAAAACTACTGACTTTGTAAAAAAACATCACACATAAACTAATTCTATCCTTTTTACACAAATCTTTTGTACTGGTATAAGGGCACAATTTGATTATAGTAAGATTCAGTGTTTTGTTAGCAAACAAACTGATCTTTTGTGACTGACAACAATCATTGCAATAAAAGTAACATTGGTAAAAAATTGGGGAAAAATAGAAACCCTTGAAATCATGCTTACTACATTTTCTTCTTTTATTACTGTTACTGAAACTACATATTAATTTATTTATCATTTAATAGAAAGAAAGAGTGTGATGGTTTGAACTCAAAGGGTTGTTTCCATTTGAAGGGTTAGAAAATACAAAGGGTTTATCACATCACAAAATATTAACATTAAAAGAAAAGAAAAAACAGAAGTAGTCTCTAACCAGGAAGCAGATTGTGCTCTCAACACTTTAAAAGTGTTCGGTTGGAACAATCCGCTGAAGGCAGATGCACATTGTAAGTGTTCTGGAAAGTATTCTGAACCCAGAAACGGTTTTCCTTTTGAAGAAGGTTTTGCTTTAATTACCTTTCTTTCTAAATTTCAAAATCTTTTCCTACGTGTTCATGAAATTTAAAAATATTTTCCAGAGTTCTTACAGTTTAAAAATCTTATTTATGGTTTTAATGAATGGTTTTGAGAGCAAATAAAATTTATGCAAGACACACAAGTAAAATCAATTATAGTATACCAATTAGATTAAATCAGTGCTAGTAAATTGTTCTATTTTTTTTTTTATATTCGAATTTAATTCTTATAAGTAAAAAATTGTTTAAAGCATGTTAGTTAGTATTACGTATCGCGATTCGTTTCAAAAACTACTTTGTATGCATTGTTTTATGTCCTGAATCTCACTATGAATTGTTTGAATTCCATTTGAATTGTGTGATTCCCGATTCATATGTCCCTTGTAAGAAATTCATGGAAAAATGAAAAGTCTTCAAAACCAACAAAAATTAGAGTAAAGAAAGTCTCCAAAACCAACAAAAATTAAAGTAACCAAAGTCACATTAAACACTAAATGTAAAGAAGAATCTAGCTTTTTTATGTATAAATTGAGAAGACAAGGAAGGTGGAAAGAATAAGAAAGTAGAGAAAACATTGTGTAACAGAGAAGAAGAAGAAAAAGAAGAAGGTGTAGCCAGGAAGAAGAAAGAGGACGAGAAGAAGAGGAGTAAAATACTTACATTGAACGAAGAAAATCTTATGAGGAGAAGTATTTCCGGAACTTGCTTTGCCTTTCCTCAAAATTTGTTTTCAAGCTTTTGTCCAAATCTATTTTTATGCTTTTATTCAAAATCTGTTTTTCTTACTTTACTTTCATTTAAAATATTTGAAGTTGTAAAAGTAGACTACCTATAGAATAGATTGTAGCTTCTGAAAAGTGAGTGAGTAGATTGGTGGTAGGTAGTACTGTTCTGAAAAAGGAGATAGGTGCAGAAAATAGATATATATTGGGTGTTGTTTAGTAGGTTGAGAAAGAAAAAGAAAAGTAGGTACTGTTTTGGACAAAAAAAAAAAGAAAAAAGACACTAGGTGCTGTTTTCATATAGGTGCAGTTGTAAAACAAAAAAAAAACATAAGATTAGGATGGAGAATTTAAATATAAGAAATATCATTTTAAGTCTTATTGTATTTTGATTTTGAGGATTGAACATTTTGTTTCATTTTGATATATGATAATTTTAATTTTTTTTTCATGTCACTTATTCTTATTTAAAAATATTATATTTTAGTTACCATGTATCTTACGATTCATAATAAGATTCGATTCACGATTTTTGTAAAACGATTCACAATTCGAATCTCAATTCAATAACCATGGTCTAAAGTACAAAAATTTGTCATCAAACAAAATTATAGAAAAAGTATAATTTAGATATTTATATAATAATAATGGATTACATAACCATAATTTTACAATTAATTATATTTCCTTATTTATTTTAAATATTTTTTTATACATATAACAGAGTATTCATTTATTTCTTGTACTTATATATTTATAATTTTCTATGTTCTTTTAATTTGAGTGTCGAGGAATTTTATACAGGTATCGTCTTCAACAACCTCAGCAATCATAACTCGGAGTCATAACTTGATTTATTAGACAAACCACCTTCTTCCACTTAAGGAAACCTATGTTATTAGTGTTCATTATGGGGTTCCAGTAAAACTATTTTCAAACTAATCTTATGATATTAATTAGAAGCAAAATTATTGTCCTATCCTAGTGACGAATCCAACGAAACAGAGCCCTAACAGTGCAAATTTAAGTTCTTCTTCAATAAAACAAAGAAAGTATTTAGAATGCAATAACTAGGATGCAGAACAAGTTTGATAAAGACTTAAAGTTTCTGAAGGAGAAACATCGGGCCGAACTATCATAACAAATCATAGGTTATCCATGAGCAACTTGTCATGCAGGAACACAATTGAACCACTCATCGATCTAACCAGAACGAACATACAAGATCGAGTCGAACAGGTTGCAGAGTCTCAACCAAGCCCTACCTCTAAGCCTGTTATACACCCTCAGATTCTCGACCTCCCCTCCAAATGCCAACAGAGGCACAAACACAACAAATTCGTACTAATGGTTCTATGCACCCCAAAACCTTGATTCAGAGGGCCCCTATAAGGGGGAGCCTCGAGGATATGATTAGTAACAACTTTTTAAGGCAGTACTAACTCCCCTGTCGAATGAGGTGATGAAAGCAAATCTTGCAAGCTTCCATCCCTTCACACCAGACGTCATGATGACCCCCTAAAAAGTAGAAGTGGTCGAGTGTAAAAAAATATATCAAGATGTCGAACCCAAACACCCACGTTAAGGCATACCTTAGTCAAGCTAATCTCTTCTTAGCTGACTTGGGAGTGCATTGTAAGCTCTTTCTGACTACCTTGACAGGGTCGACCTTCGAATGGTACTATTCTGTACCAAGAAACTTTATTAATTTGTTTAACACATTTTGTGCAAGGTTTTTAGCTTGCTTTGCCAACTGCAAGCCTATGGTCACAATGTCAACATCTCTACACAATGTTGTACAAGGTAATGTCAAGACATTGTGGCAATACGTAGCCCAATTTGCTAAAGCATTTGTTTATATATCTAACCTTAATCCAAATGTCGTTATGCATACATTCTTAGTAGGGCTCTTCCCGAGAAAATTCTTCTATACCCTTTGTGCGAACCCCCTACCACTATGGAAGAGTCCCACAATCGTGCAACACAGTATATCAACATTAAGGAAAATGAAAATGCAAGAAGGAAAATAATGAAAGTTTCACTTTTATCATTTTTGCAACCAAAATAGAATAAGATATTCTGTAATCAGTCAGCCTCGTTGACTTGATCATGTGTTCCTTCATGACATCCTATACCACAAAACCCTTCAAAAAGATATGCATGAGTAAGTCTGAATACTATACGCTTAGTCGGGATATCAACCTTTAGGAGATAATGTAATCTCAAATTAGTATGGCTTCCACCACCACCAACGACTCATCCATCTACTGATCCAACTAAGAGATGTAGTTATCACTAGGACTTGGGCCATACCAAAGAAGAATGATTTGTAATTATCACCAGAACCCGAGCTGGAATGAATAACCTCAGGAAAACCCTAATGATGTCAAAAGCACAAGCAATACTATAGCAGGCAAATTTGTCAAGGGGAGAGAATTCAAGCTTGACAAGGAAAAGGCATCTTCAAAGTATAAACTCTATGAGTTTTCTACCACATTGTTCCCTCCCATCCATCATATTTACAGACGAAGATTTTTCCATCAACGATCCTATACAAGAGGACCTAGTAGTTGTCACTGCTACTTTGAAGGTCCTCATTAACTAGGGAAGTTCGGCAGATGTCCTATACTAGTCAACTTTTCAAAAGCTTGACATCCCCTCCAATTTCATCCAGTCATAATTGGATCCCTTGCTGGGATTCGCAAGGGAGAGAGTGCACACTACAGGATATGTTGATTTGCTGACAACATTCTACACGAGTAAAACGCATCGGACCCTTACTATTTGGAAAAAATTTAGTAGGGATTGATACTTCCTAGAATACTCTGATTGGTCAGAGAACTCTCAACCAATTAAAAGCCATTTTTCTACGTTAGACATGATAATGAAATTTTTAGGTGAAAATGGAATGATTATCATAGTCAAGACAAATTCATTAATGACAAGAGAATGTTATGCCAAAAGCTTGAAAGTCGTCCCCTATTTAGTAAAAGCTCCTACTACTACAATAACAATTGATGAGATCTTAGATATTCCAAAAGAACATGACACAGATCGTCCATAAAAAATAACAATAATCAAACATGTTACAATATTAAAGAGATGTCTCAAGTTCTCATTACCAATAATAGGGTCGACCTTGACCCACAAGCTAAATTTGAAGAAAATTGGATTCTTGACCAACTCAATGTATAAAGGTAGGCAAAATGATTAGCCACTTGCTAAGAAGCAAAATAGAGTGAATATTGGTAAGGAAGTCTGATCTTTTGCGAGGAGTTCAACGAACATGCCCTACTTCGATCCAGAGTTCATGTCATAAAATCACCATACTTCCTCACGCTAAACCCATAACCCAGAGAAGAAGGGAACTCGAGAAGGAGAGACATTTAGCCATGGAACATGAAGTTGATCAGTTACTTGAAGTCAACTTTATTAGAAAAATCGTATACACCAAGTGATTAGCAAATGTGATTATGGTAGAAAAAATTAAATGATAAGTGGAAGATATGTTCCGATTCTACAAACTTAAACAAAGCGTGTCTGAAGGACACTTACCATCTATCGTACATAAATCAACTCCTTAACACATACTTGAGATTTAATCAAATTAGAAATTATCCATCCGATGAAGACAAAAGCTTTCATGATCAAAGGAGCTAATTTTGTTATAAAGTCATATCGTTTTGGATAAAAAATGTTGATGCAACATATCAATGTCATGTTGATGCAACATATCAATGTCTCATGAAGAAAGTCTTTAAAGAGCTCATCAATGATAAAGAATATGTCGATGACATTATAGTTAAATCAGTAAAGATAAGTTTTCAACAAGGTTAAGAAGTATACAATGTATCTTAAAAAAATTGCTTTTCTGAAGTTGATGGAGAAATATTCCTCAACTTCATGATCACCGAGCATAGTTTCTTTGATGCATATCGAGATATAATAAAATAAAAATTCATTCACCCGAAGAAGATATATAAAACAACTTTCCTAACCAAATGAGCGAGCTAATTTTTGTTATAAAGTCATGTGTGTTTATGGTCAATTTCCTAAAACGTATGCACTTATTGTCATCATAACAACTATATGAGCGCGTCCAATACTATATGAGAAGCACTTCCAATTTTCCAGCTAGAGCAACGTACACTTCCGATATCACAACGTGTACCTAGTGTATGTGATCCATCATTAGAGAATGTTCAATTAATCATCAAAAATAACTACAAATTTTCAGGTGTTGTAATTTCTGTTGCAGTTCTAACATTTGAACTCTAGATAAAATTATATAAATTGGACGCATACTTTACAGTCCCACTTTATTGTATATAGAAAATAAAGATTTAAAAACAGAAAATAAACAAGCAACAAAACACAATTATGGAAATGTTCATTTACTTTCGCTTATTAGATTACCTAAATATGTTTTTGTTTCAACATGTTTGAATCATTAGAAATGTTTTCTTCGCTGAGGGGGTCGAAGCTCTCAAACATGGTGGCATCTTCCTCACTGAAGAATTTTATGCCTTCTTGTCTTTTCATCTTTACTTGTGACAACTTGAACGCATTTTCTCCTGTATGCGTTAATGACAATATCTCCGACATTATATCCTTCCAGCCTGTTTTCTATACTCAGGATCTCAGGCAAGTTCCACATGATGGGAACGAAACCTGTTACAATGCCACTCTTCTACTTCGGCCATTCTTCAGTTGGATGGCGATGCCTTCGTAGGAGGCATATATAGTGAGTGTGTTGCAGTTGCAGTATTTTAGTTTCTCACGCTCAACCTCCCTTACGCTATCAATGTGCTATCTATTCCATTTCGTGCAGCTAACAGCCATGCATGCATTTTCGGCATCTCATCAAACTCGTCTTACTTGAATGCTCTTCGAATTTTGTCTCCTATACTTCACAGTCAACACTTGATTTGGTTGCTTACATACATGTTGTTTCTGGAGGTAATCCGACATCTTGATTATCTAAGAAACAATGCATTATGGCTTGCTTGATTGACAGATTTCCAAGCAGTTGCCAATAACCCTACTGAGACAAAATGGCTCTTAACTTCCAGAATTTTGCCTCCATTATTGTTCTGCTTCACACCTTCTCCATTACGACATACAAGCCCAGCTAAATAGTTTCAATAGAGCAAGAAAATATTATAAGTATGGTTGAAATTATTAACAGAAGTTAATTAATACATTGTAAAATACGAAAGAATATCCTCAATAAGTACCAAAAACGAAAAAGGAGCGATCAAGCTGACCAAATGGTACATATCTTTCCCTTCTCTCATCAAGCAAATATAAACTCGTTAGTTGTATAAAATTGAATTTTTTTTTAATTGAGCAATTATATCAGGTACCCAAAACAATATTACAACAGAAGGAATTGGTGGAAGGAGACCAGAACCTCAAAATCAATAGGAAAGGCGTAAGAATAAATATTTGTTTCAAATTTCAAATGCCTTTGAATCAGAATATAAATTTGGTGTTGTACCAATGTAGAATCCTAAAATATACAAATTCCTGAGGAAAAACAAGGAATGGATGAAAAAAATTAAATTAATAAGGAGTGGCAGAAATAATTAGCACGACTTACAATTTATATTCTGGGCTAGAAGCCAATCACAATAGCCAGAAGCATCTTCAGTCCCCATTTAAGTAAGGAATTTTAATGGTCACTCTGGATGCATCGGATGGAAATGCAGGACCAGCCTTGAGTGAACTTCTTGCTGACTCCAACGCTCGGGAAGTTTGAAGAGCCATCTCGGCATGGAGTTGTAGACATGTCATAGCCATCTATACAACAACAAAATCCTTAAACGTGTCATAGCCATGTATAGTTAAATAAAAAAAATTATTCGAAACAGGAAAATAACAGGAGTTAAACCAAAAAATAGAAGAGGATAAGGGGGCTTTGCCAAGCTCTACAGCAGAATAAAAAAGACTAAGTGTTAAAATTCCTAGAGATAACAAATCTGGGTTAGTGATAGAACTCTTCACAGATGCTTATCAGTTAATATTTTAAAAGCAAATATATTGCTATGAACAATTAAAATAACCATGAAAATAGAAGTCCACAATGAGACCGATATTGATGTATCATGACATTAATTTAAGTAACTAACCACATCTCTGCAACCTTAGCATCATAAAATAAGTGTAGACCAATGCAAAAAAATCTAAACCTTTTCATATGACCAAAGTACAGGAAGATATAATTGAAAAGCCTGTAAGAAAAGGCAGAACGGATTTAAACCTCTTTGAACCTTCAAATTTTCTTTTGCTTACCGTATAGCATTCTTTATCTGTGTCTAACTCAGCTACATCAAGGGCCCATGTGCGAATCCATTCAAGGCCAGTAGAAATTTCAACATTTCCATCGAGCAAGGCAGATGAAATGTAAGTAGGATGAAGGGCAACCAATACACACGAAGCTGCAAAAAGAACGGCTCTTCTCACATACGCTTCCTGGTGATGGCATACCTCTCTGCATGGGTTAAAACGCAAAGTGACAAGTTTTACTGCTCTAGCAAACTAGAAAAACAAACAACACAGCAAGTGGTATAAACATATACAACCAATAGGATACCACATTATCAACTCCATCAGCACGTGCAAACACAGACACCCTTTTTTTGGAGAGGTGGGTTATTAAGGTTTTAGATTATGTCAATCCTCATATTGTTTGCAATCAAAAAACAACTAATATCTTAGCCAATTACCTGGATCTTAACATATTCAGGAGCGAAGGAGCCAGTACAGAAGCTTCGGGATGCAGGGCTACAGATTTCATACAAACCCCAAGCATGTAAATGAGTTTCCCCAAGACAATAAAATCCCTGCCAAGCAAGTCAACACCATGCCTTATCTTATCATATCCCTCCATGGCAGGAAGCATAAATGTAGCAGCATACAAGGGAAACTTATTATGAGAATACTCCATCTGGTTTTGTTGTGCAGGAGATCGTAGACTCCACCTGCGTGTTTTCCCTTTCTTTGCCTGATTATGTTTTGGGGGAAGGTCCCTCTCGTAGATATTTGACCAATTCAACAAAGAGCCAGTACCTGAGATCTCTTTCCAGGAACCAGCTCCAGGAGTCCCTGTGCTGCTAGGTAGGAACCAGGGACGCGTATCAGAAACAACTGAAATAAGGGAACTAGTCTGATGTTTGGGTTTCATAACTTTTGATTCAGTAAGCTCTTGAGCTGCTTCTGTCATAACATCCAGCATCATAATGCGCTGACTGATATCTACATTAGGTGAATACAAAAGCTTGTTTAGTGTCTCGAGGGATTCAAATGGGCAGGTGACTGCCAAGGCAACTAATGCTCTTTGTCTTTTGTCTTCAGTTGATTCTTCTGCACCTTCTAAAGCTATATCAGAGCAACGAACCTGAACAAGAGTTCTGGTCAGATCCCTTGCTGCATGTTTTAGTTCGTCTGGAGATGCTCGTATGAGCTTCTCAGCTACATCAATAGCCCTTTCCACCTGTAATAAAATTTATAAACATCAAATTTCAGCAAAAAAGTAGGATATCAAGAGAGAAGTATAAACTGATTTTGGCATAACCAAGTCTAAAGTCTAGACCAATTATATAATACTTGGTCAAAACAGTAATTATTGAAACATTAAGCATGGACATGTTTGATGATCAAATACAACAAAAAAGTGTTTTGAGAGCAAATTACAAACCCCTTCAGCATCATCAGATTTTCTAAGAGCTGCAACAACTTCAGTCAGCTGTGAAAATTTTCTTTTCAAATCTGAGTCATCATCTTCCAAATCATATGGCTGTAAAGACGAATCACTTGAGGAATATGAATTCTCACTTGCACTGTCATCAACATCCTCCTCATTATCGTCTGATTCAAGATTCAGTGATACTGGATCAATAATCTCATCTGGATCAAGCACATTAAAGTCCAACAACTTCTTTTACCCTTTACATGAATACTTTTTCCTTTATTGGAAGGGGAATCAGTGTCCCTCTCTGGACCTGACACTGAAGATATTTTAGTCCCCTCAATAACTTTTTCACCACAATTTGAGGCAGCCATATTCCCTTTCTTGGGGATAGTGAATCCAAATTCCCAATCAATTGTCTCCCCACTGCAGCTATCATCAAGGTACAAGGGGTTCTTTGGATCAATAATTTTAGACAATACCAAAGCAACACAGCTAGCCATTTTTCGAACTAAATGATTAGGACTCTCCAACCTACCTGAAATAATTACACAAAAGAAATTAAAAAAAACAACTCGTTCTGCAAATAGGAATACCTATTTTAATCAGATTTACAGGACTGCGGAGTTAGTGTATATGGACAGGGCATGCAGTAGCTTCTAAGCTGAGTTTATTTTCATTGACAGCTGTCAGTTAGTTATACTGAGTTGTTGCCTATCAGAATTTGGATTTTGTTGCGCATAAAGTTACCATTGAGATTTATTATAAAATGATTCGGTTTTTAAACCCTCTGTCTTTTTTCTTTGCTCTTTAACTGTCTCTTTCTACTTTTCAATATTTTCTTGCACTTTCTATTCATAAGTTGATTGTCGACATCACTCTGAGTAGGAGTGGGATGGAGAAGGATCAACAGGATTTCATCAAAGCAGTCAAAGTCTTATTACAAACTATTCTATCTTGTTTTGCAGTATTAAATTTTCTTGATTAAACTCCAGAATATGTCTTGATAGAAAGTACGAAAACTTTTAAGTGATATGTTAAACTATTTGTATAACTGAAAAGAAAGGTTGAATCAAATAGGAAAACAATCCTGGCAAGTAATTGAATACATTTGTTAAATTCTTATTGGAATTTATTCATGGTTACTAGATAACTAGAACCACTTGAATACTGGAGAAAGGTCCTTAATGCAGCTTACTTTCTTACACAGCAAAAAGTTGCTAATCTAGCATGGAAATGAAGATTTGGGAAAGCTATTATATAAGCCCTACAACTATTACAGATTATACACTTCAAATAACAACTTAATTATGATAAGATTGGCACATTATACTTGACACAAGGCAGGATCATAGAATAAAACAGCAAGTTCAAGTGGAATCATTCCCTATATCCAGAAGGCCCCATATTACACATAAATTGTTCCAGATGTAACACATCCTTCCAGTGGGTAGGGCCTGCTATTAAAAGTATTCTGAAGGATTAGGGTAGGCAATATGCAATAGTTCCAATCCCACATAATCCCTCTTTCCATCTCTATATCAAGACATCCAACAATTAAGTAAATGATTCTTACAGCTAACCCCTTGAAGAATCAAATGCATGGCATTCTTCATTCCATCCAATTCCTCCTTAGACATTGTCTCCAGAGAAAGGCCTAGTGCAGCAGATATGTCTGAGATAGATATAGGAAAAATAAATAAATATGCTATCAGATCTAGTAATACTCAGATGAGGAAGGTACATGAGATTGTTATAATTACAATGCAGCAATATATCAAATAGAGTGTGAACCTTCACACAACAGGAAGGTCGCTGTCTTGCAACTCGTGAAGATGAGCTGTAGTGGTGGAGATAGCCTTTCCACTTACAAGGGTAAAAGCAATAAACTTGCCCTTCCCCAAACCCCACAATGAAGGCAACTTCATGCACTAAACCACCCTTTCTAAACTCAAATCTAGAAGCTATTTATTCATCTACTCCACATGCTTTTCACTTTCAATACACTGGTGCAATTAAAAAGGATACAAGCTTGTTGCTCAATAGGTGCTGTTTGCACAAATTCTTTCTTAGACCATACTTCCACCAGACGTTGGACAGTATTCAAAAGCCCAGGGCGATTATGTTCTGATAATGACGTACCAGGTGGGCATTCAAGAACAGCAAATTGAAGGATCCATTTCAGGCAACTAAAAGGGAATACTTTCCACAGCAGGAATTTGTCAACAAACATAGACCTGAGGTGGAGACATAGGAACATAGCAAAACAAAGGGGCATAAGCATGTAAAAAGTATCAGTCATACTGAAATTTCATTACAGTTTATTAAACAAAACAAAAAAAAAACAAAAAGGAAAAAGTGCTTATGATGGTGACAATATCCCTACAACCATGCTGTGTCCCCATAGTAGTCAATGGTGCGAAATGCCCGCATGGTGGAGGTTTAGCCCCAATGTGGCAAAAAATCATTCAGTACTAGTTTCGCTTAGCAGCCAGCCATGATTGAAATTAAAACATGGCTGTAGCCGTCATGACTCTTTCCAGTGCAAAACCTCTTATCTGGACCTAAAGTGGTGTCTTGGTGTTGCTGTTCTAGCGGGACAATCTTGAGATTCTGCCCCGTGCATCAGTCTCTTTCTTGTACACTGAAATGGCATTTAGTTTTCAAATTTTGACTTTTGACCACTAATTACAAATGTCTTTATAGTCTTTTTAATTTTATTTTTCAGCACACAAATATATGATGTGTATCTTAAAACTTCATAATTGTGGACATCCAGTAACCAACGGAGCTTTTTCAGAGTCAGATACTCCGTGCTGCTATTTGGAATTGACTAGTTGTAGGTCATCTCTGAAAAAAGTGAAACAAAATGATACTTTCAATCACCTGACAGAAGCCTGAAGCTTAAAAATTCGATGGAATAGCAACCACAGCAGCCAATACGCTTGAACATCATTTGCATCTTGAGTAGCTAACTTCTGCAAAATCAGCTCAGACATTCTTTCCATGGTATAAGGATCACTGATGGATTCCATTATTCTTGACCAAAATATCATATCAGGTTTCGACTCAAGCAACTCCTTAGTAACTGAATCATTATTTGATGATAAGCAGCTGTTGACAGGCCTTAGAACTTCAGGTATTAATTCGCTAGATAGAAGATCTACAAGAAAGAGACTGAATTAGGATACAATTTTGATCACAATAAACAGCTAGTCCAGACAAAAATTAAAATATAATTCACAACACCATCAGCATAGGATTAGAGGTATAAATAACCGCAGGTCACAATCTTCATTTATCCCTTTCAGCAATTTAAAAATCAGTTTTCTAGTGCTTTCCATTAAATATAGGATAATAGTTAGAAGACACTCAATTTCAACATGTTGTTTCCAGTTTCTCAAACCGTAGTTATTAGTCCCAATCAAAATGGGGAGTAGCCAAACATAAAAGCACATGGCAGGATGGCCGCCATAACAATGGTTAAATATACAAAATAATCAACTTATACCATACAAATATAAACACTCGAAAAATAAAATAAAAAATACCCAAAGTAAGAACATTCATAATTAATAATCAAACCTCATTTTATAAAGGAGTATGTGGGGAAGGGGAGAACAGACCTAAAGTGTGAAGAAACAACATAACACTCACAAACAGAGACCTGCAAGCTACAGTGCCCAATGTGAACAGATAACAAACGATAAAACAACGGTGATGTGTGAATATTGAATAGAGACCTAAACACTGCCATAGAGCAGAGGGTCAGTTGAAGAACATCAGGATCTGTGAAAACAACACTAGAGCAGGGGTTTAGTGGCCGGACACAAAACAGAGGTCACATTCCATCTTCATTGAAACAAGGCCAAACTTCCAATTTTTTGTCAGAAAAGAAGCCCCATATATTTATGATGTAACACAATGGTGAATCAAAAAAAGGGGCCAAAGAAAAGTTTATATCACTGCAAATAGATAGCACCCTCAATAGCTGCAATTTTCCAAGATAACAGCTGAACTGAAAGAAATCCGCAATAGAAACCTAAATGTGGCTTGAGGCTATGTACTGCTCCATTGCTCTAGTTCATAGTTCACAACTACGTCTAAAACCAGCAATTTTCATATAAGAAACAGTACATTTATATTCCAATAATCCATCAAAACAACGAGATATCTAACCACTGAGTCATCTATTTAAAACAAAACTATCCAAGCAGACTCTTGCAAAATAATTTTTTTATTTGCTATGAACAGTCTATAAATCAAGAATTGTTGAGATTACATTGATGCTGACAAGATTAAAACAGTTATTTTCAGTCCACGCATTTGCAATTTAGTAAGATATCTGCTCTTAAATAGAACACAAAAATCAATACATTCTACTTAAAGATACCAGCATCCAACATATTAAACCTTTAACATGGATTCACATCAGTGTCAAGTTATTTATCAAAGATTACAATTGGGATTTTGGAACTTTATTAGAGAATACGGAGTCATTTGCTTACTTGGGTTACGTTTAAGTCAGGACACGACTACTCACACGTTGGTTAAGACTTGGAATCTTGGCCAAGTGGCAGCACATTATGTCCAAGGAAACTAGATACAACCTCTGGGTTGTATCTTTACTATGTAGGTGAGGAATAAAAAATGCCAAACATTTAATAGGCTACATGCTTGCAGTAGTCCATAACCGCATGTCAAAGCACTTACAATGCATTTCAAACTTTTACAAACTTGGTGTTGATGTCAATTTCACATTGATAATTGATTCACTAGCTTCTTTTAGTTGTGTCAAAAAGCTCACGGACAAATATTGCAAATAAGAAACTAAATAGCATGTCTTCTGCAAACTATAACCCGTGTGACACTTGCTATCTTCTGAAAGCTATAACCTTTATAACAAGTGAAAACATGGATTTTTTTTCTCCACAAAATGGTACAGCAATTGCAACATATTGTGGCACTAAAAAAAATATGACCTATTTCACAAAGGATGATAACTAATTCAAAATAAATTAATGATAATAATATATGTAGTTCAAAGAAAATGTAGAAGTGTCAAAATTTCTAATTACCAGTAGAGCCACGGCGACAAATGCGAGAAAACATTTCCCCTACGAAAAACATTGTACCATTTTGGTCCATTTTATCCATCCCTACATTGTCTAGCAAGACCATTTCTCTTTCTTCTGCCAAGGAGAGTAGTTGGACAACAACCTGCTTGAAGAACACACTGAATACTCTTGGTGAAAAAAATATATGAAGTGCTTACAAGTTACTCAGAAACCGTGATGGTATTCAACCAATGCAACCACAAACTATCTAAACCAAGAAAAGAGAAGGAGCATACTGTGATGACAAGGAAGACGATGAGTTCATTCTTGCTTTGTCGGGAATAGATGCAACAATCTGTGCCACCCTTGATACATCCATTTTGGTTTGTACATCTGTAACGCTTCTCAATTTAGAAGAACCACCAAACTCTCTAGCTAACTGGAGCACCCCTTTATTTTCAAGCAAGCACAGTACAAGCAATCTGTTATAAATGTTGGAATCAGAATAAGTTCTTCCCACCGTCCTTAAATCAAATCATCTTATCACTTCACACCAAATTAAGCACAAGCATGGGGATAACTTTCAAAAAGAGAAACTTCATTCAAGACATCGCACAATGCGAACATCCATACCTTTCAGAATTAGAGAGGACAGCATTAACATCAAGACCATCAACCGCATTCAGCTGGAGAAAAGGAACCAAAATCTGCACCACCTCAGTAATCAATCCACGGACAAAGAAAACATCATAAACATATTTCTGCGCCGAAAAGGGAAAACAACCCAGCCAGTTCGAGGCAACATCTGCAGGAAGTTCCATATGGCATGAAAAAAAAAAACAGGAACAGCAAAACGCAATATTATTTTTGAGCAACTGAAAATTAGGAACGGAAAATAAAAATTAATAAAAATTAAAAACCTTACCAAGTAATAGAAACCTAGCAAGTGTAGGAAAAGCAGTTCCTCGATAAAACGCACACCACCAACCACTTCGTTTTTCTGCAGTAGGAACTTCGGCACTGAAAACCTGAACACAAAAGAAACACGAATTAACGAATATGTCGTCATTTTTATTATCAGAAAAAAAAAATAGCACAGACCTGATCTCGGTAAGTCTCGTCGATGCTATCTGTCACGATGAAAACATGCATTAAAAATCAAAATCCACTTTGAAACAAGTGAAATAGTGCAGCCTCCTTCACAGTATGAAGATAGTGCAGAATTTGATTCAAGTTAGGGTACAAAGCAACGAACCTGAGAGAAGAGAAGGGTCTAAGGGGAAGAGAATAGTAGCTATGGATTGAAGGGCGCAAATGACTTGATCCACGTGCTTCGCGTTCTGTATAGACCGAATCACTTCAGCCACTTTACTAACCACCTCATGTTCCAATTCTCTCTTCGCTGAACCCTCCTCCATCGGCGATTTTTCGAAACGGAGTTTCTCTGGCTGCTTTGCTTTCACCGCGAATTTGCACTCGGCTTCTGCAGTTGGATATGAGTCTACTTCGTTTCGAAACCTTGGGGATTATTTAAACGGCTTAGTTTAATTCTAAAAAGTAGTATCAGAATTATAGATAAAATAATATAATTAGACTAATTAAATATATAACAATTTTTTGAAAAAAGTATATACAAGTAAAACACTAAATTATATTTTCTCTTTACATACGTCCTAAAATCAATTTTGCATTTCACATATATACAGTACCTTAAAAGTTTTTAATAACTTATGCATACTTTAATTTAATATCATATATATATATATATAATATGTAAACTTTATTAACATTATCAACTTAGTAGAGCATTTGCTTACTGAGTCTATTTACTTTTAAAAAGGTTGATACTTTTATCTCCCTCCTTTAATACATTTATATAGGAAGGACGTTAGACATATCAAAACATATTCTAGATTATTTGAAAACACAATCCAAAGCCTAAACATGCATAGTTAAGAATCAAAACATAATATTTAATCATGCAATCTTATTTCATAACTTACAATGAACTTTTCCTCCAAAATAAAGATGAAAATAGTGGATAAAAGTCATCAACCAACAATTTATAAACAATACAATTTCAATTATATTTTCTATCATTCTCAAGATCATCTAATATCTTAAAACATCCAAAAATAGAATATGATTTGTGTGTTGAAAAATATAATTCAGCATATCTAAGAAGTATATACAATTGATAACACTCATTCACATAGTCCTCACCTATAATAATTTATATAAAATATTTTTTAATATAACATGTTTGCGTGAAAGCAATTTCTCCGTCTAGCAATCAACATCCTCCTCAAAATGTACTTTTTCTCTTACTAATGACAAACCAAAGATTAAACACAAGTCTAAATAGGTAAATAGTACTATGTTGCTTTTTGTCATAAAATTCTCCTTCTTTAGGGAGTGTTTGGTTAAACTAATTTGGATAGATTTACTATACAAAATTATGGATTTTGGTGGATAAAGAGCGTTTGGTTGACCTAATTTAAGAAGATGGATTAGAGGATATTTGCAGGATGGGATCTTCGATCAGTAAAAAGATTTGAATGGATGAAATTGGAAGTTAGGAAATAGCCCTTATAAATGAGGTGAAAATTATTATGAAATACTCTTATAAGTGGATGATGACCTTGAAAATTACAAAACACTCCTTTAACTGGGTTTAGGTTTGCCATGTGCAGTGTAGCATGCTGATAGGTGCAGCTTTGTTATTTCAAATATTTTTTATTCATCTTAAAAGGAGTTTTATTTTCTTTTAAATATAAAATTATTAAAATATCTAGTTAAGTTGATTCAATTTCTATATATTTTATATTAAAATCAATTTAATCCACTTCGTTTCATTTTTTTACTTACTTATTTCACAAGGGTTAATTAGTAATTTGATAAAAATATCAATTAAAAAATAAAAACAAATCTATATCATCTATCAAATTATTCTCAAACTTTCATAACCATTTCCTTCAAATCCCTTTAAATCTTATCATCCATCTATTAATCCAAACAACCTTTTTATCCACACACAATTCACTCAAATCCCTTTAAATCTATCCCCTTAAATCTACTCTCCCAACCAAACAAAGCCTTAGTCTCATCTACTACATAATTTCCACAACAATGGGAGGAATATCTTCTTGTATTCACTCAAACTCATTAAATACCTAAAAGATGTGGAAATAATTCGCTTCCGAGTTCATGGTGTTAAGTTTTTCAATGCATTATACCTAAACCACATATGCAATACAATAAAGCCCAAAATATATGTGTAAACGACAACACAATGACTATTCTTATCATACTTCAAAAATTATGGATCTTGTCAAATTCACTTCTTATGTTTCATCTGTCTAAGATGTTACTAGAATAACATATGTTTCAATTGTAAAAAATGTCAATAAAATAACATCGTTTACATATGTTTCCACTTATTAACATACGTCGTTCTTCCTAATATTTTTCTATTACAACTTTTTCATTTAACAAGTAATACACGGCTATGTTTTATGTTTCATGCATAATATAACAATACTTACTCATCTTGGTGCATAACAATTCTTAGCTAAACTATGCATAAATCTTGTCTTATTTTGTGTTAAAATTTGTAATTGATCCCTTCATATGGTTTTTATTTGCAAATAATACACCTACTATTAGTTTGTGTTAAGCTATTACTGTGTGTGTAAATAATATCAAATATTTCCCTTTCTAATATACCTCATATAGATTATGTAAGAAAAGCAAATGATCGTGTAAATCCAATTATCAATAAATATAAACTTCCTAAAGTAATAACCCTCTACTTTTGAATTTTAATTGAATTTGCAAATTTTTAATTTTTGTATGAAATCTTCAACCCCAATTAAATCTACCTAAATGACAAACCCTTAACATGGACCAAGATATCAATATGTGAGTTTAGGCCTAGCTCATCCTCACAAATTGGCTTGTAAGGTGAATATTATGTAAATTGATCTTATCTTTAGTCAATGTGGGATCTCCAACATACTTCTTTCATGTCGAGCCATGGACCTCACGAGCTTTGAACTAGATATTTGTGAGTGGTCAAAAATAGCCTGATGATGGGTGACATGATAGATCCAACAAATCTCATTAGGGTAGACTTTGATACCAGATTAAGATGTATTGTAACTCATCCTCACAAAAACTAGCTTGTAAGGTGAGGATTGCTCCAACTTATATATTGTAAATTGACTTTATCTCTAATCGATGTGAGATTTCTAACACAAGAAAAAGTAATCACAATGTTTTACAAAAATTTTGCAATGTAAAGCCAAAATAAAAACTAAAAACCTAAAATTGGAACTTCAATGACCATTTCATATATTGATTGGTGCATCAAACGAAATTGCTTCTAGGAAGAAGAATAACACGTTCAAAATTTAAAATTCTGAGTCCCTGGATTTGAGAACTCAATTTGTAACGTTTTACAGTGAGGTCTTAGAGTTATTAAAACAAGCTCAAATAATTATTTGGGGTGAAGCACTAATGACACCTAAAATTTGTTTTGAAACATTAGAAAAAAAAATAGTGACATAATGAGAAGAAAAAAAAACAAATCTAGGTTAATTATTTTTGTAGAAAAAGACTTTGGAAGAACTATATCATACAAATTCTCCTAATTATTCTAAGAGGAACCATATCAGATATTGTTCATGCAACAATTAATGTTTTCTATCTTTTCAAATATTAACTCAAACTAAAAACATGTGTTTATTACAAAAAGGATTTCAGACCAACAACATTAAATTAAGGTGTTTTTTAATGGGATAGTCAAAATTGGAAATGGTAAATCATCTTAACCAAATGATGGTTTAGTACAAATTCATATTCCTTAAGAATTTTTTATTTCAAAATTTAGTGATTTTATTGAAGTTATTGTCAGAAGCATTGCATTCTAATGCAAAATTATTCAAATGAAAACTTTTTGGATTGTTGAGTAATTTTGTCCAGTAGAATTGAAATTGTAGAGGAGGTAAATGATTATGTATTGTCCTTAATTATAAGAATGATATTGACATTAAAAATATATTATGATAAATATATAATTATTATAATATATGATACAAATTCAATAGATTGTTGTAAGAGAACAAAAATAATATCTCATCACTTGATTTAATTACCCCAAAATTTGTAAATTCATTAAATACAATGGGTTTGACAAACCATAAAATTAATCCCAAAATTAGGACACCAATCATGGTATCGAGAAACTTGAAGGTTTGTGCAATTGAAGTAGATTAACAGTTACCAAACTAGCAAATCATATCATTTTATAACTAGAAAGAAAAGTGGCAATGAAGTATATATACCAACAATGTTCATGTCATCATTATAGTCACCATGACCTTTTAAGCTTATCAGACAATTTCCAATCATTTTATCATATGTCATAGCAATAAACATATCTCAAAGCCAATCTTTAACTTGGGTAAGATTTTACTTACTATCCACAAATTTTAGTCATGGTCAATTATATATTGCAATTTATACAGTTCAAAATAAAGTTGAATTGAAGATATTAATTCATGACAACTCAAAAAAGACTTTGAATTATGCAACCAATATAATTTTCAAATAAGTATTCTAGAATCTATAACAAGTAAGTATGGAAAGCAATGTAATTGATTATTTATATTTAACTTAACCAATTTATATTTATAGTCCAGTAAATGATTTGTTTAATTTTTTATTGAGCTAATCTAATTACTATGTTTAAATGCATATTAAAATTATTTTTTAATACTCCCTCTTTTAGACTTATGAGGTTAACAATTATTTTGTTTTTATTTATGTCAAATAGGTGATAACACATTTCTTTACTTTAATTATTGTACATCATTACATTCACCTCCTTAGATCATCCATATGTTTAATTATAATTTATTCATCTTTTTGCTTCAATTTCATGGAAGATAATTTAATAGAGGATTCATTTTACTCGTACCACAACACAAAAGGATCTCAAAGAAGTAATTGAACAACATCTTCCATAATCAGTAAAGTAAATTTTCTCCCTAAATTTTGTAACCCACAGACATAGTGCAAATATTGAATACAAACAATTGCAAAACATTATATTATAAACATCTACATTATTAATTCTAATAGATATATGTAAATGGTTCTATGACATAAACTATCATATGAAACACACAGTAATTAAACTTAGTATAATCTCTTATATAAAACCATAACAATTCAACCTAAGTAATATAAATCAATTATAAAAAAATTGAATATTGTATTTTATAAAACTTCAACAACACAATTTTAATATATTGAAACTGTAAACATACCTATTCAACTTTCAATCTAATAAAAAGGGGAAAGAAGATGAATAACAAAATGGATCAAATTTTCAACAAATAACAACTAAATCAAACCTAAAAACTGCTTAATAAAAAATCACCCAACTTTGACAAAACCTTCATCCTTAGATCTTCTGTCAAACTACAACTATCTTTATATGCACAAGACTTAGATTATAAATACAGCTTAGACTACATTACACATTAATTAGATACCGTTTAAAACCAGTCATTAATGCGTACTATACCACCCAACACAGATTCATTGAAATTGTAAACTTCGTACAGGCTTTCTAACCACATCCCACTGATTTCTTTTTACACCACCTTTTAATATCAACTTTATCCACCACATAATTTCATCCAACTATAACATATTTACTAACCACAACAATCCTAGAAGTTTAAAATACAACAATAAGTTTAAAATACAACAATATATATATATCTGTGTACATAAATCAATATTATTTTAGTAGTATTACGTAATGAGTGTGGAATTTTAACTATTATAACTATCTATTGTATTTATCATGTAGTAACTAAGTTTTTCTTATGTATTTCTTTGATATTAATTATGTTATGGGTTTGAACTAATGACATTTAATATATAAC
>Ga0123340_1000472_pt1 | contig 26716 bp, 16 predicted proteins | sample SirMexnodulemix_FD_89961 | JGI IMG/M metagenome (GOLD analysis project Ga0123340, IMG submission 89961) | Root nodule microbial communities of legume samples collected from Mexico - Siratro Mexico nodule mix | ecosystem: Host-associated > Plants > Roots > Nodule | place: Mexico: Nepantla...
GTTCTAAAATAGTAATTAGATTTTTTTTACATTAGATGATTTGTTTTATTTTTTCGAAAAGTAAAAAAATATAAATATATATTTCAAAATAATAATAATAATAATAATAGTAATATTAAAATAAAACAAAAAAAAGGTTTAAGTATCTATTTCTATTGTTGTGTTATTTAGGTCACTTTCAATAAGTGTAAAAATGACAAAAACAAAAAAAAAATTAATAATAAAATATTTCAGCCACATTACCTCCAATATTCCCCATTTATTCCCCATATTCATTTATTTTCGAATTTGATTATATGTATGGGAGGTTATGATGCCATAACAGCAACAACAGTACAATTCTGCCCATTTTTCAGTCTATGTTCGTCCTTGGGATTTAACAGTCAATTAATGTCATAAGTGGGGATAATTAGAAATTAATAGATTTGAATCTGAATTAAAATGAATAATCAATTGGCAGTTCACAAATTATAATTAAGCGGGAATGATTAGGAATTAATGGGTTTAAAATTTGAATTTAGGGTGGGTTGACTAGAATTAGTATAAATATATATAGTGAGCAAGTGGATAGGCACACGAAAAAAACACAGAGACAACAAGAATTACAGTGCTGAAAATATGTAAAATGGTTTTAAATTTTTTTTTAATAGTATAAACAAAACAGTGTTGAAAATTAAAAATATAAAACAGTTTTTTAAAAATGAAATATAAAAAAATATAAAAAACATAGTTTTTCAAATTAAAAAATAATAAAAAATATAAAATTTTCACAAAATTAAAATATCAAATATCACCAAACAAAATTTCAAAATAGAACTATGTGTACCCTAATTTTCTAATTTTCTATCATGTATAGAGATACGTAGGACCAAGGTCAAGTCTTGTCGGGTCCAAATAAAAATAATAAAATATTTTCTTTATTTATTTGTTTTGTATTTGTAAGCATTCTTATATGTGATTATATTTTATTTGGGGAAAATAATATTTAAAAAAATCATACTTATTTCTATCTATTTGATTAAAGGTATCGTCTTAGAACTGGCGTTAAGAGGTGATAATACCTTCTCTACACTTAACTGACTCCCGAACCTTTATTTTGATTTGCAGACTATTTTATTTTTTATTTTTCCGTGATTTTTCTTAAAAAGCTATGATGGCAATTCTAAGTCTCTAAATAAATATATTTTAAAAAATATTTTTTTTTATCGTCCTGTTGTGATTGTGACAACGACGTCTCTTATTAGAATGTTTATCTGTCTTTGTGTTTCGTATAAGGGTTTCATTTTTTTTTCAGAAGAAATTCAAAAAAATTAGATATTATCTTTTGGAGTTTCTTGCTATTAATATGTTACTGTAAAGTTTGCTTTTAGATTGTTTGTGCCAGCAGGGAGCTAATCCAACTATGGATGGGGGTAAGGATTTATTGAAAATTCTCATATTCGAACATTTTCCTATTGATGGCAATCGTCAACTGCTTGTTGTTCTTGGTACTCTATCTTCCCCCTCTGTTCTTGAACTCTACCTGTGAAAACCTTGGTGATTTTGTTTCATAAATTTTTAAATCGGATAAGATTGTTGCTTAGGTTTTACTTTATTTTTTCGTTCGAAAAGTTGACTAGTGTGTTTTAGTTTGATTTCCTGAATGCTTCTAGCATTTGACATTTGGTACAAAATCACAAATGGGCTAAGTGAACACGTATCGATACGTGGAAAAGGATTTAAAAATAAACCAAAATTTTAATAAGTCTATGGAATACTTGTGTGTAATATATATGAATAAAATACTTGAAATACATACTAGATTTACTAGATTTGAGGGAATATCGACGTTGGTAGATGTAGGAGGTGAAATGGACAAAATCTCAAAATGATAATCTCCAAATAAACTTTAATTAAAGGAATTAATTTTGATCTGCTCCAAGTGATTGAAAATGCACCACTGCTACCAGGTAGCCTAATATATTTAATGTTTTATCATATATTAAAGGGTTAATATTATAATTTCAATTCTAAACTTTGCCAAATTTTGTTAAGGGTTTAGATTTGCAAGAGTTTCACAAGGTGACGCCATGATACTAAAGGTTAGTATACATGATAATAAACACCTAGTTCATGTATTTAATTAATTTCATTTTGAAGGTTCTAAATCCTTTTTGGTCTTTTATAATATTATTTTAGGTTTTATGTCACAAAACATAGTTTCTAAATGGGAAGGTGGCTGTTGGGGAGTTCGTAATGCTAGAAGAACCAGAAACAACTCTAGGAGTGATGGAATTTTAAGTAACTTGACCAACAATAGCTCAAAATTTTAAGATAAAATAGTATGAATATTTAATATTTATTTTGTAATATCATAATCATTTTTAATAATTATTTTTGGATATGGACGATGTAATATACTGAACAACAGACACCACAAACTAGTGCACCTCCTACTTCAACAACGATAGTATCAACTACACCTCAAGGTCTTGTTGAGTGATCAATCTTTTTAAGATGTTTTTTACTTTTTTTACATAAACATGTTAACAAAAACTTTTTTATAATAAAATCGTGTAAGACGGACTTATCTATTTATAAAATAAAAAAAATTACTTATTTAGGACATTAGAGTTCAAAATTGCACCAACAAGAAAAAAAAACATCCACATCTCGTAACAAGAAAACAACACATATAACCCTTTATATTAGAGAATTCAAAACTATATAACCTTTGGATACCGAAAACGAGGCATATCCATTACAGAAAACTTTGTTGATTTTACGTCCCCTTGTTGAGACCAAAAACCATTTCGCATCATCATCGGACAATATCTCATTTGGTCTCTTCGCTGAAACAGAAAACCATTGTTCGCACAAGTTGATCCAATCAGACATGTAGAAATAAGTATGTGTTCTTTATTACCGTTAGGAACCTTCCAAAAAGACATTTATTACCGTTAGGAACCTTCCAAACAGACATTTACCTTTTCCAAAGGAACCAAGTGTCACTGAGATTAAGAGTTTTTAAAACACTCCTAACTCATGCAAAACTCAAAAATATATTAATAGAGGCATACCAACATGCTCCCTCCTCCATCCTTCACTTCTGAGTTAGTGTGTATTCAATTTTGCTCAACATGAATCCTCTTCTATTCTTCTGTTTAGCCTTCTACTCCGTTTCTTCTCTCATCCCTACAGAAGCCAATGAAAGCCCTAGTGGATTCACCATCGACCTTATCCACCGTGACTCGCCACTCTCACCCTTCTACAACCCTTCCCTCACCCCATCACAGCGCATCATAAACGCTGCCCTACGCTCCAGTTCTCGACTAAACCGAGTTGCTAACTTCCTAGATCAAAACAACAAACTACCACAATCAGTTTTGATCCCTGACAAAGGTGAATACCTAATGAGATTTTACATTGGCACTCCTCCCATCGAAAGGCTTGCTGTTGCAGACACAGGGAGTGATCTCATTTGGGTTCAATGTTCCCCTTGTGCCCGTTGTTTTCCCCAAAACACCCCATTGTTTGAACCACTCAAATCTTCCACGTTCACGCCTAGCACGTGTGTCTCACAACCATGCACGTTACTCCCCACTGGCCAACGTCTTTGTGGAAAGAGGGGTGAATGCATCTACGCATACGAATACGGTGACAGTTCATTGAGCGCAGGGCTTTTGAGTATGGAAACCCTAAGTTTTGATTCCCAAGGTGGAGGACAAACTGTTGCTTTTCCTAACTCTATCTTCGGATGTGGATTGTACAACAACTTCACTGCTTATTCCAGCGACAAAGTCACTGGAATAGTGGGTCTTGGAGCTGGACCCTTGTCGTTGGTTTCACAAATCGGTGGCCAAATCGGTCGCAAATTCTCCTACTGTTTGCTTCCTTTCAGCTCAACCTCCACCAGCAAGTTGAAATTCGGGAACGAAGCAGTAATAACGGGAAACGGGGTTGTGTCCACTCCGATGATAATCAAACCGTCGTTACCCCACTTTTATTTTCTCAACCTTGAATCCGTGACCATTGAAAAAAAGACGGTGCCAACGGGTCGCACTGACGGCAACGTGGTTATTGATTCGGGCACGACGTTGACGTATCTGGAGCAAACCTTTTACAACAATTTCGCGGCTTCGTTGCAAGAAACCCTTGGCGTTCAGTTGGTGCAAGATATTCCGTCCCCGTTACGCTTTTGTTTCCCATATCGTGCTAACTTCACTTCTCCTGCAATTGCCTTTCAGTTCAGCGGAGGAGCTACTGTTTCGCTGAAACCTAAAAACCTGTTTGTTAAGCTCTCAGATAGAAACATGCTTTGCTTGGCGATAGCGCCAAGCCCACTGACCGGAATTTCCATTTTCGGAAGTTTTTCACAGTTTGATTTTCAAGTGGAGTATGATCTCGAGGGGAAGAAAGTTTCTTTTCTTCCTACTGATTGCTCTAAAGTTTAAAATAATATATATATATGATATAATATGAGTGTGTAAAACAAAGAAAAAAAAAATGTATAACGTATGGTTTCTCTCAAGTAGTAGGATTGGTATGCTTGTTCTTTATAAAATGCTATGTAAAAAATAAACTTTGGTTATGGTATTTTTATCCTTCGAGAAAGTGAAATAATAAAATAAGAGTTTAAAGTATCATTATTTTTTTCTTTAGTGATTACTTTAAGGATTTAGATGTGTGGCTAAGAACTTTGATTTTTAAGTGAGCTTGATACTAGAACCGATTCAATGTTCGTTATACATAAATACTAACAACTTTAATGTGGTTTTAGGTCAAAATATTTATGTTAATTATTGGTTTCTAACAATGACTATCAAGGTAAACATTTTCAAATCTTTTTTATAACAAATGTGTATTTTTGTCTTTCAATATCAAATTTTATTTATATAATTATAATATATGTTGAAGTTGCCATTTAGAATGAATAAGGTTATATTATAATGTATAAGTGGAATGTAATTTTATTTTTTTGACTGGTTTTGTAAGGTTGTGTTGGACTTAAACGATACTACTTTATTATATTAGAATATAATTTAATTAGATATTATATATATTATATAATCAATTATTTTGTTTCAGTTTTTTTGAACTTGTTAATATGTTTGTTATTATGTATAGTCTCCGCTTCCTATGAATAAGATAATTTTTAATTCAATGAATTATTTTATTTCTCTTTCTCTTGATTTGATATATGAGTCATTAAGAGTGTATCCTAATTGAGATTAGTTTTGCCTATCATGCCACTTGTTATTGAGTCTTCTTTATTCCCACGTTTGATGTCTTCTGCGTGAGAGAATATATATATTAGAGATTCTACATTAACTAGAGATATGACCAAAGTATAATATATAAGTGTAGTGTTATTCTACCACCTTTATTGGTCTCTTATTAAATCAATCATAAGTATCTAATCTCAGTGTGAGGGCATATGTTGGAGATATCACGTAAACTAAAAATAATGTCATGTAATATTATAATATTAGCCATACACTAGTAGAAAAAGGGGATTTAACGTTTGCAGTATGAAGACGGTTAAAAGCAAAAACAACGTTGTCAAAAATGCGGTGACACTTTTGTAAATAAATGAGCATCTATAACATCGGTTAGACAAAAACCGACTTTGTGATGTGCACACAACATCGGTTAAACAAAAAAACCGTCATGGATATATGAGTAAAAAGTAAAAATTCAAAATTTTAAAATTTTCAAATGGCGGGTGAGTCACCACATCGATTAGGAGCTTTAAATCGATGTGGTGTTTTTTACCATGACGTCGGTTCTGGTAGTCCAACCAACGTCATGGTCACTCTGATAACATTGGAAAAAATTGGGAAAAACTAAGGTTCCCCTCATGTCAGTTTTAGGGCTTCTAACCGACATGGTTCTGCCTGTTTTAACTCAGCCACACTATTTTTACTCTTACAATCTTTGCCTCTCTCCCTCATTTTCACTCTTGTGCGCGTTGCTTCTTCATAGTTCTCTCTTGCTCACATTGTCATTTTCTCTCTCACGCATTCTCTCTTGCATTATGTCTCGCTTTCTTGCTCATGTTCTCACTGGTATGTGGTGTTCTCCCTCGCGTGTTGTTCTCCTCCTTTGCTCTCATTGTCTTTTATGGTTTCATTCACTCCATTTTTACATTCTTTGGTTTTGGTATTTCGTTTGGGTCGATTTTCGTTCACTGGTTTTTCCCTCACTGTCTACAAGAGGTATGTTTTCTTATCTTTGTTTGCTTATAATGTTTTCTGGATGTTTGTATCATAGATTTAAGGTTTCAAAAATTTTTGGACCAAAAAACTTCAAATAGTCATAACTTTTGATAGAGAGCTCGGATTGAGACGCTCCAAAAATTAAAGTTGCTCGAAATGGGGTAACGAAGCCCCTGGCCAACTGCGGCAGGCGGTTGGACCTCCGAAAATTCCAAAATTCTATCATTTAGGGTTTCTTTTTCATTTATTTTTTATTTTTTATCTATTTTTTTGATTGTAGCCTTTGATTTCACATATCTACACTTGCTAAAAAATTCTAAACTCTTTTGTGGTATTTTTTTGTATCGATTAGAGATTTATCAATTTATAATTTTTTTTTAAAAATGACAATACCACATCGGTTGTTAGGCTAAAACCGACGTGGTGTTGTCCACTACGTCAGTTTTAGCCAAACAACCGACGTGGTGTTGTGGATTTCAGCAAAGCACCATGTCGTTTTCCTTGTCCAAACTGACATTGTAGTGGATTACATGAGGTCGGTTGCCTTGTTTAAACCGACGTGGTGATGGACTACATGACGTCGATTGTTTAACCGACATTATTTTCAACGTCTCCTAGGTCAATATCGGTTCGGGGCTCGACGATAAATATTCTCAAAATGTTTCTTACCTTTTTGCAATCCTCAAAATATTCTTCTTATAACTTCCACTTCGATCTCCTTGTGTCACTACTTTTTGTGAATAATTCATCAAAATCATTTACTTCATGTGGTTGGGATCGATTTAAAGTCTCGAGAAAAATAACTTTCTTAAATAATAAGTAATGGGATGAATTATCTTGAATTTTTTGAAATTCTTTTTGTGAGATGTCTCGAGATCCTTTCATATTTTAACATTAGTGAAATAAATGATTTCTTGACAACGAATATTTTCCTTCTCGAGCAATTTCCATACTATAACAAAGAGAATGTCTACAATCACATATAATTTGAAGAGTCATTCTCTTATAAACTACCTTTTGAGAGGGTTGATAGAGAGAAAGAAATGATTTATCTATTAGGCGAATGAAAACTTTGACTTTTCCAATACTTGGAGTTTACTTTAGTAGGTAGCCATTGATCAACATAATGTGTATTTTGTTTGACTGATTGCATAATAAGAAAGGTAGTGATCCTGACTATTTGACTGTATAAAAACTGAGCAGATATAAAAAGATTGAAACATTTATTTATGTCTCTTATATTATATATTCTTTTGATAAAAAAAATTTGAGAAGATTTCATAAGAAATTTTTATCTTATTTTATTTTCTTTTCTTTAGCGACTGAATATTATTAAATTGCTAATCTAACAACTTATAAGACAGATTTGTTTTTACATTATCTAAGCTATAGTTTTGGGAAGTCACATTAGTTGCGGTTGAAAGTACACAATATTCCTATAATACTGAAACGTATATGGTCTAATCGACACCATGTGTAATGTTGTTTTCTTTTCTGAAGAGGATAGGATGTGGTTTTTTTCTCACTCACAATAAGTTTCTACATAATGGTAGTCATTCGATTAGTTTTAATTGCACATGATATTTTTTTGGCACGCTTTGCGTAGTAAAATTTTCAAAAACTTTTTAGAGAAAATCTTTCTCTTCTAATTTAAAAATAAATATGGGTATAAACACACTTTAAATATATTATGTTTCAATTGTTAAGATTACAATGAGAATTTGGGAACGAAAAGGATTTTAAATTATTTTTAAATTGAATTTCCCTCTTCCATAAATTCTTTAAAAGGGTTCTCAAAGTCAAACAATTTTTTTCAATATCTCAATTCATTTTTATCTGCTTGCATAACCAGGTTAACATTTTCCTCGTTTGTCAATATCTCAATTGTTTCCTTGCATTACTCTATTTGGTTGCAAATTAGCGAATTGTCGATAATTTTTTTTAATAAATTTAGAGGAAAATAAGATCACTTTTCGATAAATTAGTCAGTCAATAATTATTGACATGTATGGTCATTAATAATTAACAATAAAGATTCATTCTGTCATAATATCTGTTTGTAAATTTAGGGAAGAACATTTATCCATAGAACTAATTGTTGTTTTCACTAGTAGAAACGTCTCGGTATAAGCACAGCCAAACTGACGTAACCAAAAATACGATGGTATTTTTGTAAATAATTGAATATAATTTACATCGGTTCCACCAAAATCGACGTCGAGTTCTTTATCCAATGTCGGTTACACCTAAAAACCGTCATAGAAATGACAGTAAAATTCAAAATTCAAAATTTTAAAATTAAAACTTGGCGCGGCATACACCACGTCGGTTATGAGGCTCAAACCGACGTGGTGTTTACTAACCACCACAGTGGCAGTGTAACGTTCCAACAAACATGAGCCAAATTTGCAAGAAACCTCACACTCCTCACATCTCTCACTACCACTAATAAATTTAGTAGCATATTACATCTCTTAATAGCCTAGTAGGCCTTATGTTATATCTCCATGGGTAAGTGACATGGTTTTCAAAACCTACCCTAAAAGGTGACATCCCCAGTAGTGTTCTATATGTTGTTCTTTGAGCCCAGAATGTTTCATCCAAATATTCACTCCAATCGTTTTTATTTGGATGGATCAATTTTTGTAACAGTTTCTTCACTTCTCTGTGGAAAACCTTGTGTGCCCTTTTATTTGTGGATGGTAAGGTGTAGAACTCTGTGATTAACTCCATATTTCTGAAGCAGGACAACAATGATCTTGTTGCAAAAATGACTTCCTTGGTCACTGATTACAACTTTTAGCTCTCCAAACCTACAAAAAATGTTAGTCGTGAGAAACTTAGAAATAGTTTTGGAGTCATTATTCTTTGTAGTTTTTAGATCTACTCATCTAGATACATAGTCAACAGCCAATAAGATATAACACAATTTAAAAGAGTTAGGCAGAGGACCCATAAAATATATTCCCCACACATAAAAAAATTCACAGAAAACCAATGGCTACTGGGGATTTCATTTTTTTAGTGATGTTCCCACTAGCTCTTTGACAATTCTCACACTTAGACACAAAAACATATGCATCTTTAAAAAAACCCACTATCTAATGCCTTCCTAGCAGTTCTTTGGGGTCCAAAATGACCTCTTACAGCAAAATTATGGCAACAATCAAGAATATGGGGAATGTCATGTTCACTCACACACCTTCTAATTACTTCATCAGTAGAAATCTCCATAAATAAGGATCATCCCAAAAGTAATACTTTGCATAAGATTTCAAGTTATTAGCTTGGGATTTTGAAAAAATTTTAGGCACAACAGTAGTAGAAACTAAATAATTGACTATATCATCATACCATGGTATATCATTTACAACATTCACATTATACAAAAAATCATTAGGAAATTTATCAGAAATTGGAATTATTTACGAAATTCTCAACATACAAGAAATCGTTAGGAAATTTATCAGAAATTGGAATTTCATCTCCCTTACTTTTTATCATACTTAAATGATCAGCTACCTGATTTTGCACACCACTCCTATCCTTAATGTCTAAATCGAACTCTTGTAGGAGTAACATCCACCTCAACAGTCTAAGCTTTGTGTCAGATTTTTTTAGAAAAAATTTCAGTACAGAATGGTCAATAAAAACAGTGATTTTTGAGCTTAACAAATGTGAACAAAATTTATCTTCAACAATAACTATGGCAAACAACTTTTTCTTAGTGGTTATGTAATTAATTTGAGCTTCATCTAATGTTCTTGAAGCATAAGCAATAACATGTGGACATTTATTTACCCTTGGGACAACAGAACCCACAATGCATAGTCAAGTATCGCACATAAGCTCAAATGGAAACTGCCAGTTTGGAGGTTGTAGGATTAGTGCAGTAGTAAGTTTCTCCTTTAACTTCTTAAATGCCCTACTGCAATCTTCATCAAAATAAAAGCCTTTTCTTTCTACAACAATTTGGACAATGGCAATGCAATCTGACTAAAGCCCTATACAAACCTTTTATAAAAATGAGTGAACTTCCCTCACAATAGAGGGGTTAGGCAGGGATGAAACAACATTAATCTTGGCTTTGTCCACTTGTATTCCCTTCTCAGATATCAAATGTCCCAAAACTATTCCTTTTCTTACCATAAAATGGCATTTCTCAAAGTTTAAAATAAGATCAGTTTCTATAAATTTCTTTAAAACTTTCTCCGTATTTATCAAACAGTCATTAAATGAAAATCCATACACAGTGAAGTCATCCATAAAAACCTCCATGCACTACTCAATAAGTTCAGAAAAAAATACTTGACATACATTTTTGAAATGTAGTAGGTGCATTACATAATCTAAATAACATCCTAGATAGATGCTAAAAGGTGTTATATGAATACGCAAATATCTAGAAAAGCTATCAAGAAAACAATAAAATGATTTAGCTGCCAGCTTTTCCAGCACTTGATTAATTAATGATAGTGCAAAATTATCCTTCCAAGTAGCCTAGTTCAACTTGCAATTGTCAATACAAACCCTCTATTTGTTGGTCTCTCTTGTTGGCACCAACTCCCTGTCCTTATTCTGCCTCACAGTTAGTCCATATTTCTTTGGCACAACTTGTATAGGTGACACCTAAGTGTTGTCCAATATTGGATATATAATCACAGCTTTTAATAACTCAGAAAGCATGGTCACGTTTGTCACATACGACTCGACCATGGATGACCACCTATATTTCAAAAATTGGTGACTCACATGAGAACTCCCCCACTCATACCCAGTCCTATGTGGAAGGTCAGACTCTGTGATCTCGGCCGGTAACTCCTCAACCCTACCAGGTTGATCTGTCCTAACTAATTGAACCTCTGAGCTCGAGGTAGTATCCCCCATCCCAACTGACTCAGTAGAACCACTAGAAGATGTACTACCCGTAGACTTGGAAAAGCTAGACAAGGAAGACATGGTTAACTCAAGGAATGAACGCTCTGCACCTAACCACTACGAAAGCTCTCAGATGTCAGATATCGAACAAAATTCAAGAAGGCGTGTGGGGACCAAAAGCATATCAAACCCCTATTTATAGGAATTCAAAGGTGACGAATGAAAATGTGTGATTCTTTGTCTCTCAACCGTTGGATTCAACCAGCACAAATCTCAATGCCAATGCTTACATCAGCACTAATGAAACTTTTTCATATCTCCACACCTCTTCTTGACACCGGTTCATGTTATAACCAAGAGTGGTGCATTCAAAACCGATAAGTTAAATTCAAATTTAATCATGTTGTAGGTTTTCCCAAAGAAAACCTTGTTCCCCAAAATGTTTAATCTCGGGCAGATACCTCTTCGAGATTGGGGGCAAGTGTACTATGGACCTAAATCATCTTGGTCTAAAGTGACTATGCCAATGACAACTAGGCAAATAGAATGCTAAGACAATCTCACCTCAAAACATTTTGTCATTATGACAATAATGATTAAAGTCGTGACACTAGTTCGCGTTATGGCTGAGAACGATGCACTCATGAACGAGGAGTTATCAATCCTTGTTAATCCATCTAGAATGTTTTCCCAAAAAACCCTCGTCACCTATATATGAATCTCTTGTGGAGATGCCTCTTCAAGATTGGGGGCAAATGTATTATGTGACTAAGACCCTCTCAGTTGAGAGCGATGTGGGTCGAGTAATTCTCAATTCTGAATAAGACCGAACACTCTTAAGTTAACAACAAAGTAATCAAATATTGAAACACTGTCACATCAAACATCTTGTCACTTTAATAATAATGATTCAAAGCCTAAATAGGGTCATTTAGTCATATTAGTGCTATAGTATGTTTGACTTCTATAAATAAAGATCTTCTACTCAAGAAAAAATGTATGTCTTTATCCAATTTCACCACTTTACTCCGATTTTCAAGTACTTTAATATCAAAAAACCTTTTACAGGTACATATCATTCAAGAGTACAAATTATTCAACTCTCGCTAATTCTTTACCGCTAAAGAAAAATAATTATATACATTTATATTAAAATAAATCAATAAATAGTGACCATTTTTCTATTACACTATAATTATATTACATTTATGTTAAAATAAATCAATAAATAGTGACCATTTCTCTATTACACTTTATTATGATTGTTTTATTGGTAACGTAAGGCGACGTGTTACATATCATATTATAGTTTAATATGCTGAAACACCATATACTATTTTTATTAAATAAATTAAAACATAATTATTAAACTTTAGTTTATGGACAAACTTTCTAAGTGGACCTGCAACAATTATTTCATTTTGTCTTAATTATAAAGTTAATGTTTAAATTGCATTTAATTTTATTAAAACTTTTTTGATAGTCTTTATTTAATTCGTGGTTATTAAATTATATCTTCGAAAACTTTGTCAATAATATTCAATATATAATTTCTTCTTGCTTGGTTAACATGTAAATGACTGAAGTTATTTTTTATTTTAAAAATATTTGTACGTGAGTAATCTCGAAACAAAATTATTGACTTTTGTGTAATTTTTGAGGTGACAAATATTTTCACATTAGGGAAAAAGTAATAAAAAAAAAAAAAACTATAGACGAGACAGACAATTTGACAGGAAGTTAAAGAAGATTTGAGAACGGAGAATTTTCAATCGTTAATTTAGCGACGATTAATCTAAACACAATAGTTGTGTTACTTCTAAAAACTTCACAATGGAATATTAAGTTCACTTTAAATTTTGCGATCTTTACACGATTGGTATGGTGTGTTGGAACTTTTTCTGATTTTTTTTTTTACGTGAAAATATTTTTGATAAAGAGTTTATCAATCAAAATTGCATCGGATCTATCATTGGACTTAAAATATCTTTTTCACCACATCATTAATGGTTTTTTGTTAATAATTGTAAAAAAAAGTAATACACACTTTTAATCTTATTTTTTTTTTATATATATATTTCACTTGTTTTTCATGAAGATTGTATTTGAATGAAATTTTTAAATAAAGAAATATAATAAAAATATTTGATTTAATTATGTTGTTGAGATTCTATTTGAGTTTCATATCAATATATTCTTTCAAAATATTTTTGAACATTGTTAGACTTCTATTTTATCATATATAAAATAGTGTGTTGACAGTTGATTGTAGTTGTTACCATTGATTCATGTAAATAAACTTATATAAGATATATTTGATTTTATTTATAACAAAGATTTATAATTTTTCATATTTGATTACACATCTTAATATTAGATGCACGTGGATATAATTATAAGAAAATTTTAATGAAATAAAATTATATTTCAATTTCATAGACACGTGTTAGAAAGATAATAAATAAAATATATATAAACTCAAATACTTATTCATATTTATTATCATCAAAATTATCTATTGACAGATGGTCTAATAAGTCTATATAAATATAGGCATTAAATCTTAACATTTATTTTTACATTCAATAGCCCATGATTTTTTTTTCTTTTCCAATAATGCAATTTAATTTTTTTATACTTTATTGATTTATAATTTTTTTAGGTTAATTTTATGGTTGGACTCTTAATTATTTAGTATAAATTTGGTTCTAAATATTCACATTTCAATGATTTTGAGATATAATTGATTTTTTTATTTGATAAAATTCTTTTAATTATATAATAACTATAATCTTTGGGAATATATTATTATTATTTAGTTAGAACTCTAATTTGAATTGCATATAGTAAATCAATTTGAATTAGTTATTTAAATTAAAATGTTTAGAAATTCATATAAGTCTGTGTTAAGTGATTCCAAATAAACCTAGAACTCACTTATACACAATAAACTAAAAAAAAAAAAACTAAAGAATTAACCATTACTTACTACAGAGCTTAATCCTTCAACTTTAAAATTACAAAATCCTCTATTTGATGCGTTATGCCACTATAACGAATCATCAATTTTCATCTTAGGATATTCAACCCTTGTTCAATTCATATTTATAAATACATATATACTTCATATTGAAATAAGTTACTATAAATTTCCTAAACATGGGATTGATGACCAATTCAAGCTCTATATATCTACCTATTTTCACTTTTTTTTAAAAAAACAAAAAAAAAACTAGAATAATAATATTCCTATATTTATTCATACAATATTAAATTTACCGTGTAAATTTTAAAATTCCTTTATATAAAATCTTAAATTAAATTTTTATGAATAAAATAAAAACATCTAAAAAACAGTGAAATTTCAGTAAAACCACAATTTCAGTAAAATAGAATTTCTATAAAATATTGCTTAAGCATTCATGAGCAGTGGCAGTGATACCTTTAGCTGCACAAAAAGATACCCTGAACAGGGAAACTGCATAACGCAGACACACTCAAGTGTCCCTCATTGTTATTTTTGTTTTATCTTTTGTCGCAATCTGTGACCGTTCGGTTTATTCGAGACCACTCTTTTTTATGGTCGTTGATCAAAATGGCTTCGACCCTTTTCACAAAATTGTTTTCGGGTCATCGATTGATCCACTCTTCGTCGTTACTCACTCACCAGTCACAGTTTCTCTCTTCTTTGTTCAGTGTAAGTTCACCCCTTCTGTCTGAAATTTCATTTGGGTATCTTATTTCTGTCCTTCAATTTGTGTTTTTTTAACTCCTAGGAATGTTAATTTCCTCCTTATTATGAGAGGGGACATTTTGTGCCCGTGAAAATTTGGTCCTTTTGTGATTATTCGGTTGTGGGTATCAGGGTTGTGTTTTTCTCATTAAAGTTTTCAATTTTGAGTGTGGGTTTTGGGATTTTTCTTGGTCCAATTTTTTTTGTTTATGTTCTCTCTTGTTGATCAGTTAGGTGATTTGTTTTTGGTGATTTGCTTTGGTGGCAACTTGCCATGGGATATGCTTCATTCAACTTCAATTTTGTAGTGTTTGGTGTTTAAGTAAGTGTATCAACTGAAGTACCCAATAACATTTTTCATAGTACATTGGTATGGATGGCTGGGTCTTTGTTTGTTCCTTTTGAAGTGAATACTATCTGGTAGGGATGAATTTTAATGTTTTGTCTTATGAACTGGACTAAAAGATTACCAATTTTTCATCAATTGGAATGCAAGCATTAATTTTTTGTGGGTGCTTTTTTAATTTGTAATTTATGAAAAAAGGTTTTCAATTATATATTAATGATAGTATGAAGACTGGTTCATCTCTTTTATTCAAAAGACCAATTTTCATCGGTACAATCCATTAATCTATTTCTGCATTGTTCGTTATTTTGGCACACATATTATTGTAAAATTCGTCTTTCTACTTGCAGAAACGGCTTTGTATACAAACGGTCCCGGTCTCTACATCCCAAAAGATCAAAACAACTGGTTGGGTTCCTTGTATGGCTTCTTCCTCAGTTGGCAGAACAGCTGCATATTCTACACAATCTGTATCAACAAATGAGCCAGTTGTTTCTGTTGATTGGCTTTATGATAACCTGAAGGTGCCAGATATCAAGGTATTAAGGTTACTATTTTTTTCAGATTAAGCAAACAGTTTACTAGTTTTATCATATGTTGGAAAATGAAATTTCACTGTATTCTTTTAATTACTTATTGACTGATCTCTACTGCTATCATACCTAACCTATATCTCACTAGTAACAGCTCTTTTCAAACTAAACAGTATGTGTATTATCTAACTAAAGTGCCCTGTTCATTTGGTCTTTAACTTTGTAATTAAAGATCTGGGAACTGGTATAATCACTGTATTTCCGGTTGGAGAATGGCATTGTTTCAAGAGTATATTTTATTAATTGATGTCTATTAAAACTGGCAAACATTGTAATTCTGGTTATAGTACCTTCTGAGTCAGTAAATCACTTATTTAGGTGATTATAAAGCTGTCTAGGATTTATATGGACAATATGCTGCAATTGGCATCGATTGAATTTATTTCTGATTCTTTAAAACTCCATACTACATATGCATGATCTGATAAAAAAGGAGCCTTTATATAATGGTATCCTTATTTACTATTGAATTTGAATATTAATTTAAATACTTAAACTTTTCTTGATTATTCTCTAATTTTGTTTCAGGTACTGGATGCTTCATGGTACATGCCGGATGAGCAGAGGAATCCAATTCAAGAATATCAGGTATCAGCATGATTTTATTGGAAATCACATTCATAGGGCTTCAAATTTCGGAGTAATTGAATGATATAGATATCACTTGAATATATTCTCTTCTATGTACTTCATTATATAAGTTTAACTTTATTTTTCTTTCTACCATTTTCACTTAATGTGTTTTTTGTGTAATTCAATAACAGGTTGCTCACATTCCGGGTGCCCTTTTCTTTGACGTGGATGGAATAGCAGATCGAACTACAAAAGTAATCCAGTATCTCTTTATTTATTTCAATTGTATTGATATTTTTATCAAGCACATTTATGTTAGAGCTGTTCTTATAAGTAAACAAGGTTTACATGTCTAGTCTGTAATATTCTGATCTTTCAGTGGTATACTACAGAAAGTAGATGAAGAAAGAGAAATCACCTTACTCGCTACATGTCAGTTCCAACTGCCAAATGATATTTCGCAATTTCAGGATCTTAGAATGATGACTGAATGCTATTTCTACTTCCTTTTGATGGATACTAGTTTACTATTTCAATTCTTGGGACTCTTTCTTTCCTATTTATAAATTATAGTTTTTTGTTAGAATATTGTGGTTATTCATTTTTTGAAGTCTTGTTATACGAGTAATCTTATTGGTTACATGGTTGTTTTATAGTCTGTTCCTGTCATGCGTGCTATATGTCCTGTTTTTTGATATAAGTCATTTTCTCCATTATAGCTAATATGTTGATTGAACTAAGTATTATTGAAAGGAAAGTGTGGAAACTAGCTCTGACATTTCAGAGGTAGCCATCTGTAATACTGAGCAAAACAACAAGAAAAAGGCTGCAAAATAGATACTCAAGGGTTCCAAATACAAGTGAACTCCAGGACTCCTCCCAATTCAATTCACTCAATAATTTCCTGCTCTTCAGTTCTCACCCCTTTATTCACATGGATTTCACCCTAATCTCATGATACCAGTGATCCCTGAATCTTTTGGTTATAATCCAGAATCACTTCTCTCCATTCGGCTTGTGACTGCTGAACATGCTGTTAACAACCTCAACATCCCCTTCTTTTTTTGTCTTTTCTTCTGTTGTGCAAACCATTCCACCAGTTCCCGCTTGATTTCTCTTTGCATCAAGTGGCCTAATTTTCTCCCATGGCCCATTCATTTCAATGGAGGATGGCCCACATTTATTGCTCTTCTTCTATAGATATGAGTAAAGGGGTTATCATATGTGAATGCTAACTTGTATTCATTGATCAGTTACCACACATGCTGCCATCTGAGGAAGCTTTTTCTGCTGCTGTTTCTGCTCTTGGTATAGAGAATAAAGATGACTTGGTTGTTTATGATGGAAAAGGGTTATTTAGTGCAGCTCGTGTTTGGTGGTAAGCATTGGTGTCCTACAGAAAGGAACATAAATATATTGTGTAGATTGTGGAAACATGGATTTTGCTAAATATTTTAAGTAATACCTCTTCTTTCTGCTTAAAGGATGTTCCGAGTATTTGGTCATGATAGAGTTTGGGTCTTAGATGGTGGCCTGCCAAGATGGCGTGCATCAGGTTATGATGTTGAATCTAGTGCTTCAAGTGATGCTATTCTTAAAGCCAGTGCTGCTAGTGAGGCTATCGAGAAAGCATACAAGGGACAAACAGTGAGTTCAGAATCTTTCCCTATTTTTTTAATATGATTTCTTTAGTGTTTTGGCTTCCAATTCTTTTACATTGATTAATTGTGTTGACTTTGACATTTTTACTTTGTTTTAATGCATTTATTCTCTCATGTAATTTTTTCTTGCTAGGTTGGCCCACTCACATTTGAGACTAAATTTCAGCCACATCTTGTTTGGAACCTTGATCAGGTTGGTAGAAATAAATGTACTGTGTCCATTTTAGAAATATGAATGTTGATAATATTGATAGTTGTAGAACTATGAAAAGGTTTCTCACTAGAGAGTCCATAATTAGTTACTACAAGGATGAGGATAGGGTGAAGTGGCACCTGCAATTTGGGAAAAGACTTCTGAACCCCATTTTATAATGGACTATTTTCCTGCTTTTGTCAGTTCATTCTTCTAAGAATTTAATCTCTGTTTTCAATATTTAAATCTAGAAAATATGAACTTTGACAATTTAAAGTAACAATATGATATAAATAGTGACAAGATCATGTCAAGCCGTAGAACCTTTTACTTTTGAGAAATCTTTATCTTAACTGTGATACCATTCACAAGATGTTCACGATATCTGGTAAAACTCTATACAGAACATTGGTGTTTCTTGCTTATCAACTGAAGTCTTAATACTTATACATTGATAATTTTTTATTGGTACAACAATATGGCTTCAAGCCCTATATATCAAGGAAAAAGTCTGCTGATGATCATAGATTTGACATCGTTGTCTAATTAGAATAATAATATATCTTGAATTTAAACTTGTTAACTGCAGATACATCTACTTAAAATCTTCCTAATTCATGTTGCAATCTCTAGAAAAGTTGAACACATTTATGAATTATGGTTCTTGGAATTGTTTGACGATATGATATTCTTTTTTGAAATGCTTGATCTATGAAATACCAAAATTAACTAAACTAGAAGAGGCATCATATATAAGTTGGACACTTATAAATATATTGTAAATCAAATGATTCATTATTTTTTATTTCTCCTCAGGTAAAGAAAAATATAGAGGACAAAACTCACCAACACATAGATGCTCGATCAAAGCCCAGGTACTGTAGTTAATTCCTTCTGTATTTTAATATCATCACGTTGTATGCATTTGACAAACATGTCTATATATTTATGTATGTGTGTATATGCTATTTAAATGGTCAAAAATAATAAATTATCCAAAATCAAAGGCATATCCATAATCAATGATCAAAAGTAATATTCTAAATTCATAATTACTCTTCACCTAAAGCATAGTTTTTAATATGAAAACAGCAAAAGTAAAATAACATTAGAGGTGAAAAGTAGTAGTGCACCGAATTTTAAGCAAGTTGACGTACTGCACCAAAAAGTATTACTGTACCAAATAAAAGGAAATAGATAGGGGGCTGTGATTTGTGAAATGCATAGGAACATACAACTGTGAACTTTGAAGAGCTTACACTATACAGAACACAGAAGGATGTGCCAGAGAGATTGGTCGCACACTGCAGGATGTGAACAATATACGATGTGCATGGTTTAGCAGATCAGCAGAGGGTGTCATACTTGGGCAAAAATGTTGCCGATGAGCAATGGGGTAAATGTTTTTGTGTGGATCATTGATGAAGGGTTTTAAACTCTAATGTTTCTAATGACAAAACACAAGAAATCATGTAAGAATATATAATGATGGGTTGAGAAACTCAGAAAAGGATGTCAAAAAGGTTTTTTTAATATACCTGTTCACCATAGTGCTATAACTACTCGACTCCATTATCCTAAGATTGTTGCATGACATCTGCAATTCTATAACTTCAAAATGTCTATAATAACTAGATTAGTAACAACCTTCTCTGACATGACAGTGCCATAACATGCTATTGTGCCCTAGCTTATACAAAATGAAAACTGATTCATAATAGTAGATATTTACCCGGCCTAGTGGGAGATATCTTAACCACTTTGGTTGTCATTGCTGTATGTCAGCAGATTTCTTTTCAAAGTTACTCTATTGATTTATTATTTTTTTTATTTTAATGTAAGAAATGTTTCTTACACAAGGTTTTGTTTTTGACATTTCTTGGATTTATGTGGATTTTGTCCTTTGGCAGGTTTGATGGAGCTGTTCCAGAGCCCCGAAAGGGAATCAGAAGTGGTCATGTACCTGGCAGCAAATGCATTCCTTTTTCCCAGGTGTAGCATATGGTCATCTCGATTTTGTCTTGTTTGCTCAGAAGCATTCAAAATTAACATTTATGGCATTGTTTTTCTAGCTAAGCATCCGTAGATGGGTGTATTTGGATAATCAGCTTAATTAAGTACAAATTCAATGAGAGCCTTATCAAATGAGAAGATTATGTTGAGTGGAGTTGTTGAGAGAGCTATAGAAATAAACTGAAAAAGAAAAAGCTTATGGGAGAGTCTGTTAGTAAAGTGGGAGAGTGTAGGTCTCTATATCTCTGTATTCTAAACTATTACTCTAGCATTCACCAGTATGATCTTGAGCCATATAGTTTTGTAGATTGTTGGTTCTATCAGTAAAGATTACGCGTTTACGTATTTGTTAGACTATTTTACCAATGTTAATTATCTTAATTTACAGTTGTTAGATAGTTCGCATACATTGTTACCGGCAGATGAGCTAAAGAAGCGATTTGAACAAGAAGGTGTGAATGTCTTATGATGGATATCTGTTATGCTAAATCTCTTGCATTTCATGATCTTGTTACCTCTAACTGCATTAAATGATCTGCAGGCATCTCTCTGGATAGCCCAGCTGTTACTTCATGTGGAACAGGCGTAACTGCCTGCATTCTTGCATTGGTACATCTCCCTCTCTCTATTTGGATGAATGTCTGTTGCTTTGGGAAAGGGAATTGATAAAATTACTTCCTTTATGGATGGAATAATACCCATTTCTTTATAGTTAAAAAAAGGAAAATCTATATGTAATTCTGATTCTCCATCCCCTCCTAGGAGTGTTGGCACTTGTCTTTTTTAGATTGGACATGCGTTTTCAGTCACATTTGAATATCTTGAACTTGAAGTCTGGAAGGGAAAAATAGACTGATATGATTATAGATTTTTGGAAGTTTCAAGCTTCCAACATATGCATGCATGTTGTTCTAGTGGTAATAATTGCCAAGACTTAGGATTTTATTCAAATTTTATCTGTGTTAGAGACTTGATCAAAGGGTCTTTTCCTTAGTTTTGATTATAATCTCTATCTTCAGGGTCTGCATCGTCTTGGAAAGTCTGATGTTGCAGTTTATGATGGATCTTGGACTGAATGGGGAGCACAATCTGATACCCCTGTTGATATTTCATAAATTCAACATTGCTAATTTTCGTGCCACCAAAAAGCATCTGCAAGTGAGGGGTTGTATCCAATTGCCAAACACCTTCGATACCAAATTTTCTCTGCTACACTGGTTCTTGTGGTTGAATTGCGAATTTTTCCATGTTTAATGTTATATCCTATCACTTGGCTTATATGGAAATAATGATAGGATTGTTCGAGAAAGCCTCGTAGAAGTGGGAGTTTGTTGGGTATGATAAATATTACAAAACAAAATATTTTGATGCAAGTTTTAACATCTTCTCTTCAATAAAATTTTCTTTGAAATTTGTGTACCTGGGAAAACTTAAATCCATATGTGAAATCTCAATATAGTAGAATCTTGAATGAGAAAATTGTTGCTCAATGAAAAGCTTTTTGCCATCATATGATTTTGACTATAAAGAAAATTGTTGTATTAGACAATTTAGAGTGCATAATCAAAGAGATCGTTGCATGGATTGCATGGATGAGTATCAGGCACAAAATGTGAGACTCTAAAAAAATTTACTATACTGGAACACTATGTTAATAAATGATAAAATAAATAAAATAAAATATTTTGAATAAATATATGTAAGTTGTTCAGCAATCAATATCTATATAGTTATAATATTACACTAATTGTTCTAAGGTTTAATCCTTATTTATTAGACTAAATTAAAATTTTAATCTTGTATTTATTTATTTTTAAAATCAGTTTGACCATTTTTCTTTTTCTTTTTTAAATATTTCAGTCTTTTCTTTTTAGTTTTTGTTTAATTTATTTTTTTATATTTTGTACCTGTACTTAGTGGAGGCTTTTAGCTACCAATATAATATTTTAAAATTATAATAGATAAAAATTTGTTTTCCAAAAACTTTAAAACTTTCGTGTTTGATTTTTCCGAAATGATTTTATGAATCTTAAAGCGATCAAGAGTTACATCAAATTCATGCATCCTCATTTTTGCATTAAATGTAGAATTGAGCATGTTATACCTGTTTTTTCTTTTTCTTTTTTCAGAAAACAATTTTTTTTTTTTTTATCAAAGAGAAACATTTTCAATGATATTTGCATGAGAGACAGCTTGAATCCTTCAGAATTTCAGAAAATGTGGACTCAGTGGCAATAAGGTGAAGTTTGTGAATTCAGCGATACGACATTATTTTATTCATGCACATACCTAAGTCAAATCATTATTTTATTATTTTATTCAAAAACACACAAATTAACAAAACTCTTCAATCAATTAAGATTTATAAAACCGTTTCAAAGAAATAGAACACAAAGTTAAACTTCTTGACTAAGGGATTTTTAATAGTTATAATTTTAAATATTTTAAACTTTTAGCTTTTACATGTTATATGCAATATTGGATTCTGTCTTATTTTAAAACGGTGAAAAAATTATCACATGAAACAATTAAAAGAAAGCAATTTAATACTTTCACACAAAATAAAAATAAAAAACTTGCTCTGGACCTAAAGCCGATGTTTTTGTTAAAAATTAACAATTATAAAAGAGTTTTTCTTCCTACACCTCCATAATTTCTAACTACACCGCCATAACTTTAAAGCAACCCTTTTACCATGTGAAAATGACTACCAGATTATCTACTCTAGAATTTTTTCACAATAATTTAAGAGCATGATTTCTAGAACATGATTTCTATAATAGAATTTTTTAAATAGAAATTTTGGAAGTTTTCTAAACACTTGAAATATATTCTGAACAGAATTTTCTGAAACAAGCTTTGCACAATATATATAATATCTTACAATGAGTTTTTTAAAATTAGTTTTTCAGAACACATAAAATACATCTAAAATAAAATTTTTAGAATATTTAGAATCAACTTTTCAAAATATAAATGATAACTTCTGAAATTGGCTTTCCAAAACAAACTTAGCTCTTCCTCTTACTCTCTAATAGAATCATGCTTCATAACTATTTGCGTGTGTAATTAAGTAGATAGATGATTGCTGAATATAATAAGTCAACATCTTGATTAGGTTGATCTAATCTACAATTAGATAGATGATCATGTATTCAAACACTAATAATATATTAAGACAATTTGGATATTTATCATAAATAAAATAAATTCAAAGCTATTAATTAATTATTAATGCCAAAAATAATAGAAAAAATAGTAAAAAATATTTTTTTTCTAAAGTGCCTCGCGGTTTTCCAAGCAAAGCAGGATTTTTTTTTTCTTTTAATATCAAGTTACTTTAGGGTTCAATGAATTATATACAAAACAATTTATGGAACTAAAAGTATTAAGTTCGATTTATTTTATTAAAAAAGACAATTATCAGTGAGAAAACTTTATAAATGTATAAATAAATAAATAAAAAAGATAAAATCAAAAGACATAAAGATATAAACAGAGCAAATTTATTCTGATCAACAAAATCAAAAGTATAATTAATTGGTGAACCTAGTCATCCCTCTCAACCTCCTCAGAAGGAATAACACAATCAAAACACCTACAAACCTGTATTACGTACTCGAGCACTTCATAACATAATTATTTTTCTAGTTGTATTCATAATGCACTAGTCTCATTCTTACTTAGAGGGTAATGGTTGTTTTTTAGTGACACTAAAAATAAGTCATTTAACAATTAAATTTAGTTACTGATATAAGATAATCGCAAAATATGATAAATACCAATTTATTTTAATGATTGATTTAATTTCAATTATTAAATTATTATAATAAATTTTAGTAATCAAATTTAGTGATAAAAATAAGTTAATCGTTAATTATTTTCAAAATAATAATCGAATATCAATTATTATTATAATTATAATAATAATAATTTTATTATTATTACTGTAATTATAATTTTATTATTATTACTATTAATATTATTATTGTTATTATTAATTATAATAAAAAATTAATAATAATAATAATAATAATAATAATATTGTTGATTATTATTAATTATTATTGACTCAGTTTGTTGATTCTTGTTTTTTCCTTTCTTTTTCGAAAAAAAAACTTGCTGAATTTTCTAATGAGCATATTTAAAGTTTCTTGTCTTTAGCCTATTCATTTCAAGTCTAGGCTTCCTGAGTTTTTCAAACAAAGTTGTTGTACTCAAGGTAGTAAGATCCCTAGTTACAATGACTTTTGGTTGCCAAGTTCTACTAATACACTTCAAAATCTTCATTTAAGTTCCTCCTTGTCAAAGATCTTCTAGAAACCAATCAAATGGTTCACAATATATGCGAATCTTTTCTGCACACATCTGCTATGGTTTTTTCAGGCTATATTCTAAACAGTTCACACTCTTGAATTAGAGTATGCTTTCTAGCATGTTTCATATCACTTGTTCCTTTATGGGTTACATCAGAATGTCCCACATTTTCTTTATTAAAAAGCACTAGGATACCCTGAAAAACTCATCCAAATTCAATGCTGAAGTTATTATGCTTTTTGCCATGTAGTCAAACTGAGTTTTCTATCTCTCAATATCATTTCATTTGGACCAAGGTTTATCAACAGTTTCACCATTTATAACAGTTTTAGGCACATAAGGTCCATTCTCACAATTGCATCCCACACACTACGGTCAAGTGAGTCAATAATATTTTTCATTCCGACTTTCCAAAATGGACACTTGACCCTACTAAATAAAGTAGGTATGTTAATAGATACACCCTCTGCAAAAGGCAACTTTCCTGCAACCATAGGATTGAAAACTTGACTAATTTTCAAGACTTACCTCTAATACCAATTGAAAACACTTTAGGATGAGTTCAAGAGAGAGGTAAATTGAACTATTAATTTTTTTTAACAAATATGGTTTAGAAAGAATGAAAGTTTTCAATAAAATCTCTTAACCATTAGTTTGTAAGTGAACACTAAAAAAGATAATTGATTTCAATTTGACAAACAATCTATTTATATTTCATGGAGAAAGACTAATCAAGAAAATTTAATCAATTGTATTATTGACCAATCAATTGAAACAATTTGTAGAAATTTTAACACAAATTTTGAATGAATTGCACACTCCAACCAATCAGTTTAACAAGTAAACTAGTAAATTTAAATTTTTCAAACAAACTTTCAGTAGAAGAGAAACAATCAATTTAGATATAGACTTAATCAAATTCAATGGAAATCAGTGTGTGCAGTATGAGAAAAAAAAAAAAAATATGTTGAATTCGAAAAGCCAGTTCGATGAACACAGTATGTATAGTAACCAAATTTAATAACTATAATTCAATATGTTGAATAAGAAAAATTCAATTTATTGATTGCAAAAACAATTGATTTATTTTTACATAAAAAAATACAAACAATTATGTAGTAGATCAGTCAAGAATCAAGATCAAAGGGAGAGAGATCACACACACAAGATTTATACTGCTTCACCCTTCCTCAAGAGGTACATCCAGACTTCCTTGCCAACAAGCATAGAAAATTCACTAACCACTCTTAATTATAAATCCTATAAAATCAAAGACATTTTCTTGCACCTTGCAAGAATTACAAAACATATGCAGTAACCTTCTTCCTTTGCACCCTGCAAACCAGAATCACTGCTCACACACACCAACAAAGCTATATTATCTAATTCCAAATTTGTTTTATCATTATACATTATTATTGTGCATTTATTTGTGTCTCTATTTGGAGGGTTGGAGTGGTAGATTGAGAAATTGAAGCTTGTGTTGGTTTTTGTTCCTTTTGAGTGCATCAAAATCAGGTAAAGATAAAAAATTAGAATTAGTATTATTCAATCATTTTCTCTCTTGTGAATGGTTCATTGCTTGTTACATGTCCTTTATTCAATTATCATATTATCTTTTCTATTAAAATATTATTAATTTAAAAATTTGAAACCTAGTAAAGTATTAACAACTTATGAACTTTAAATTTAAAATTTTTGTTAGGCATGACTATTTGATACAACATATTATTTGCAGTTAAATTGATTAGTAAAAATTTACAAAAAAAATGTGTATTTATATGACTATTAAAGAGTTAAAATGTCTTATTTCATTTTTTGAAACTACTGAGAAAATGAATTTGAAAATATTTTGATTTTTGTTTATGGAATAGGTGTAGAGCCTATGTTTCCTGAAAAACCAAATAGTCATATCAAAAAATAATTTGATTAAAATATTAAAAATAAAATTATAAAATCATCTAAAGAGTCATTTAGAATTAATTATTTTTTTATATATTTTAGATAAAACAATTACCATACTTCACATTAGGTTTGAACAATTTAAAACATATGAAAATATTTTTGAGTTTTCATTTGGTATTAAAAAATTAAAATTATTGGGTTGTAAACTTTTGAAAGAAAAATGATTAAATCTTAAAAAATCTTTAAAACATGATAATTTGTTAAATATTGATGGATTAGATTTATTTTCATAATTAAATATCTCAAA
>Ga0123340_1000478_pt1 | contig 26639 bp, 18 predicted proteins | sample SirMexnodulemix_FD_89961 | JGI IMG/M metagenome (GOLD analysis project Ga0123340, IMG submission 89961) | Root nodule microbial communities of legume samples collected from Mexico - Siratro Mexico nodule mix | ecosystem: Host-associated > Plants > Roots > Nodule | place: Mexico: Nepantla...
ATTTATATTAAAATAATATATTTTTAAATATAATTTTTTATTTCATAAAATAATTTTAGTTTTAATGATTATAAATGTTATGAAATTTATATAAAAAATAATCATTCATGTGTCTATGGTATTTAATAGTGTATTGAAATAAAAATAATTGGTTACACGAGATCAGACTAATTTGTTATCTTAATTATACTTTTTACTGTTTAATCATGAAATTATATTATGTATCATTACATAAAATTTTATTAAAGACTATATTTTTTATGCTCGTCACATAAAAAACAAATTCATACACAAGAGAATCATTCAAAACAATAAGAAATTAGTCTGTATAAATGTGAAAGATGCAATTCAATATAGCCCTATAAATCAAAATAAAAATATTCAAGAGATAAAAAACTACATTCTTTTATTAATATAATGTAAATTATGAGTTTGTTTCACTTAACAACACACTTCATAAATATGCGTTTTATTGGAGTTAATGAGAAGGATGTTACAAATCAGAAAAATAGTAACTATTAATTATATTTTCAAAAGCTGCTTGGCAAAACGCTTACAACCCTTCATGCTCAAAATCCTATCTAATTGTTCTTCTTGTCCACAAGTTTGTTAAAATTAGTAACATAATAATATAATTTTTGCAGCGTATCAACTAAGAGATAGATATCAAGTTCCATTTAATTTTCACATTAAAAAAAATAGACATACTACATCAATTATGTACCTAATCAAAATAGTATGTCAATACTAAAAAAATATTTAAAAAATCTTTTATTCATAAGATATACGTCATACTCAAGGTAGAAAAATAAAATATTACAGCCATTAATCTATGCAATGTTTCAATACATTTCTAATAAATGTTCCTAATTTAAATATATCAATTGTTTTATTTTTAATATTTTTCATATAAGACAAATAATATAACAATATCAAACAACAATATACTATTATATCATATATGGTAATATGATTATACAATTTTTTATAATCAAATGTAATTTTTTAAAATTGTTTACCTTTGGTGAAAGATGCGGTGTTGGAGAAGAAGGATAAGAAGGTTTGCAAGATGAAGAAGAGAAAGAAGCATAAATAATACTATCAAACCAAATTAATAAAACATTACTGAATAAATATTAAAATCAAATTAAAAATGATTAACCTTCTTTTTTTATTGTACACGAGAAGAGGCGGCGAAAAACACATTAGTGACTTAAAGAAAAAGTTCAGGAGCAGATCTTTTATTACAAATGAAAGAAAAAACTGATTAAAAAATGACAACTAAATAATGCTGAAAATGGAAAAAAAAAATGCAAGAAGTGGCGGTAGGTAAAGTTTATTACACGGAGAATAATAAGAATGAAAGAAAGTGGCATTAGCATGAAAAAGGAACTAGGTTATTAAAATGTGGATAAGGATACGAAGGAGGATGAGTTGCACATCAAGATATTTTTATTTTTATCTACAAGATAAATGTTCGAGTGCTCTTCCTTCGTCTCGGTAACCGAACACCTTTTTCGGAGTATGCCTATCTCTGCCCTCACCTGCGCTAGCTATTGTTTCAAATTCTTGTTCCGGCCAGCTAGGTTGATGTTGGCCGAGAGAGCAGACTTTAGCGAGGAAGCAGAGTTCTCCAAGTCAGCTTTCAACTTCTCCACGTCCTCGCCATCTTTCTTCATTAGTTCGTCACCCATAATAAGCCTGACCAGCAAGGCGCGAGTGGCAAGCTCCAAAAAAGCTGTGTGGAGGTCGGAGAGAGTAGTTTTGGCCGAGTAGGGACCAACTTCATAATTGTCAAGTTGAATGCTGACCCGATTAGATAACATGAGGTCATATTTAAAGAAATCCATGGCTACAGTCCGATCCCCAGAGGTAGTTGGCATTCGAAGCCTAGTCGGTGATCGGAGGGAGCACTCCTATCCTTCCTCTTTTTCGGGCGAGGAGTCGTGTGGGCAGGAGGAGTTGACTGCGAGGGAGGTCGAATGACCGATATAGGCTTCACAGCAGATGGAGCCTCCTTAGCCTGAGAAGGTTCAACCACCCGAGGCCTTTTTCCCTTGTCGGCCGACTTCTGACCGGCCGATGGTCGAGAAGCCACAAGCCCCTTCAAAAGCGGATTCCCACCGAGCGGAGCCATTGACAGTATGATATCTGCAACACCAGCAAAGTCAATCGAGAGAAACAAGATAACCAAATATAAAACAAATTCCCTTACCAACAACGGCACGAGCCGGAATGTCAGCAGAGTAACACCCTATAAGTCTTCAGGTGGATATTTGGCGGGGCAACTGATCCAAAATCCCGATGGCTAGGAAGTCCTCGGCCGTATAGTCCGACCGCAGCCATAACGTAAACTTGACAGGTTTTCTCGTCAATATAAAGGGAACTTAGGCACCCCATCATCATACACATACCGGAAGCCCTCTCCCCTTATTATCACTTTGAAAAAAGTCTCTTTAAATTGTCTGTAGGAGGATGTATAGGGGGCCAACAGTCGGTTTTTATTCTGACTAACCAAAGAAAGTCATCCCACCTTCTTACCCGGACGAGTACAGTAATGATGAAGGAAGAGCGCCGGTGTGGCGGTCAAACCCAACCCCAAACATAGCATCCGGAAACCCCGGATATATGCCCAACTGTTCGGATGAAGCTGGGTAGGAGCCACATTCAGCGCCTTCAAAACTTCAATGCTAAACTCATTGAACGGCAATTGAAGGTGGGAATCCCTAAAAACTTTAGCATACATAAAGAAAAACGGATCGGGAGAAGATCCCTGACCGTGGAAGACCCGGTCGGATAGAGAACTACGACGAAAGCCGAATATGTCATTGGGAAGGGAAGGATCGAATATATCTACACTATCAACAAAAGATTGAACAGAAGAGGTGGAAGTAAATACAGATGCGGCTTTCACCACTTCGGAATCTAACCAGTCGGTTTCGAAAGGAGAAGGCTCGGAATTTCCATCAGAACCATCTCGGTCAGACAAACCTATAACCACATCGTCGACCTGTTCGATCCTCGGCCTCTGCGCACTTCCCGGCTCAGCCGATGCACTCACAGTCCGTGAAGAACTCGTCAAGGAACCCAAACTGCCGCTGATATCACGTTCTTCACTACCCTGCACAGATCCACCCGAAGACCGAGAGCTCTCCGAAGACGAGTAACTAGAAAAATAATCCATTGTTACCTCAATAAAGACAGACTGTCCGGTTTGTATGAAAGGAAGACCGAGTAGAGGAAGGAGGCAAAGAGTTGCAAAAGTAAGAATTTCGTTCCACCGCGAACCCTATTTATAAAGGCGGAAGTTCAACCGTCGCACAACCAGCACCGTCCGATTCCAACCAGATCAAGGGCTCACAGCAACTGGCACGTCGTGTCATAACGACTCTCGAGAGCGCGCGAAAATCCTTTGCGACCTCTAATTCCCTCATCCGAATATATGACGAACCAGTCGACCGAATTGTTCTCTTACTCCCGGACTATAAAATCCTTTTCGGTCATTACATTCCATCAAGGACTTGAGTGGCCTATGTACTACATGGTAGACCGAACACCAAAAATCAACACATAGTTTTATGACTGACCGACTAGTGTCCGGTCGGAAGACTGAAAATTCGCCGGTCCATATAGCTCTCTGCAATTGACACGTGACACCAATCAAATAAGAAGCCATATTGGGCCGTAGGCCCATCCACTTAAGGCCCACCTAAATAAGTATAAAAGACAAGGGAACCCCACAAAATAAGGTATGATTACTTGACCCAATTTGATCTGACTTTTAACTAAAACCTATATTGACTTGAGCGTCAGAGTGCTTGCAGAACCCCCTCCCAGAATAGTGTACCGGCAAGAACCAGGAAGACAAGGGAGTTGAACTTCACCACAGAAATACACCTAGGAAAAACTGTTACTTGTGGGAGCCGACCGGTCTCATACAAAAACAATAAATATTCTTTTTGTTTTCCTTAGTACAAAGAAAACTGAAATAAAAAAAAAAACACTAAGATTTTAAATCTTAACCTATTAAATTGGTTATTTTATGAATCAATATAATATAAGATATATAATATCAGTTGTAATTATAGCGAATAGTACACATAACAGTGGTTGAAATTACAATATGTTATATATCACTTTCATATTAAAAGAAATGCCATCTGTTAATTTTATATCGATTTTTCGATGCAATGCTTTGAGGTGAAAATTTTAAAATATATCTTATTATATGGGTAAATATTTAACTAGGTTTCTCTGTGTCAAACTGTGATAATTTATTTTGTTTAAAATTCATAACCCACTGTTGGGTGACATATTCGCAGTTTATTTTCGAAAAGAAACTTTTCCATTTTGAAATTCTCTTATTCATTTCGGCCATTTTGTCCAAATGCAGTAATTGCCGTGGGCAATGCACCATTTATATTATTTTTCCTCTATTTATTTTTTTATATATTTAAATCTGTAGAAAAAATGAGACGTAAGTCGACATTTATGATGTCACAACCACTAAACAATACATACCAAACCAACCGAAACAAGACACTATTCATTATGCACAAAAACCGACTCAAACCATTGCCTTATTAGTCAATCTTATATGTTCAATTATTTTACATAAAAAATTTAATAATAAAAATTGAACTTTATTTTTGAAACATTTTTTAAGATAAATATGAATATATAAGACAAAATAAAAAAATTATTTTACACCATATCATTAATACAAATCAATTATCTTAATAATTTTCTTAAAAGAATCTGAACCATCTTTAATGAAACTTCCTCATAACCACAGTTACAATATAGTTAGAAGTTTATTTAAAAATAAGTAAACATTATTAAAAAATATAAAAACAAGACACTGCCAGAGAAAAACACGCGAAAGCCGCCAAGGAATCTGCATAAATAACCGAAACCCCGTCATTTTTGTAATTTAGGTATTAGGAGTAATTTTTAATTAAAATATGCTCAATTATTTTATGCAAAAAGTTTGTTGTAATTCATATAAATATAGGTTTTTTAAAATAAAAAAATTATATAAACCACTTTCTTTAAATTTGAAGAATTTATGTTTATTAAATTTGAACTAAAACAATAGTTTTATCAATAAAGAACTCGGTGTAGGATTATTACAGAGACATCTTTCTTTCTCTCTCTCTCTTTTTCTATCTATCGAATTTATTATTGTTTTATTCATATTAAGTTGAAGGCCATAGACAGGCAAGTACACAGCATAGTCAATCTTATTAAGCTTTGAATGGTTGAATTTGGAAGGAAGGTGTTGAGCAAAGAAGAGATGAATTAGAAAAGAAGCAGCAGCAACTTTTCTTGTTCAACACCTGTCAAATGCAACCACACTCTCTTTCTTAATCATTTTCTGTTTCTTTCTTCCTTCTCGTCACTACCATTCCGTGGCGCTCTTCAAAGGCCAGTATCACTTTAATTTTCTCAAATTTCCGCTTTTTCTTTAATTCTTTGTTTCTTTTTTTAAATGGGTGTTCCAGTTTTTCTTTCTGATGCGGAAAAGAAGTTCTTTTTTTTTTGGGTTTTTGTCCTTGATCCAATTTTATTCTTTCTTGATGGTTTGGTAGATTCAGGGATTTTCCTTTCTTTTGGTCGTTGCCCATTATCCTTGTTGGCATGTTCTTTATATGGGTTGCTTGTATGAATTAAAATTTCAATATTTTATGTTATGTGAGCTGAAATTCTGAATTCCGGTGAATATCAATTGCGGTGTATTGTTTTTTAATTAAGAAGTTTGGGGTTTTAGACGAACAGTTTTATTGATTTGAATGCTTAGGTCTCATACATGGTTCTACGGGACCCAAGAACAAAGGTTTTTCTGGTGACATAAGTTGAATTTCCCAGTTTCTACGAATTACTGGAAAAAAAACTGAAGATTAGATTTTGTGAAAAAAATCAGATATTTCTCAGAATATGGGAGACCTTGCTTCCCTGTTCTGATTTGTGAGTGGCAGGTTTGTTGAAATGTTCTGAAGACTTACTGAGCTTCAAAGTGTCAAACCAATATGCTCTTGTCTTGCAAGAGTTACTTTTTTTAGCATGCTGGTTTCACAACTCACTTTTTCTTAATCTAACATTTTACATTTTACCGAACAGGGATTTTGAGTGTTATCTGAATTGCTGGGGGCCTGAGAGTGCAAATTATCTCCACAACCGATGGATAAAGGTATTCTAATGCTTTGCCATTATCAACCAACTAACTCCAATGGTATAAGTAGAATTGAAAATGTTTTAAAGTGAAATATTTATCTCTTTCTTTCAATATGGCCAAGCAGTACATCTCACCTTGACTTATCTATTCTGAGACACATACTGATCCTTGTTATCACATACATTGCTACGAGAACTTATGCAAACAATTTTTACTGAACAATACTTGTGTTAGCTCCGGGGTGACTGGCAGGATTTTAATTTTGAACATCTGCTCAGCTTGATTTACGGCCTCACCACATAGTTTATCATTGTTTTGATAATTGAACTATTAGATTTTTGGATTCTAAATGTCACAGTTAGAATCATTGTGTTTGACATTTCACTAGCTATGAAAAAACTACCAAAAGCATGGAAGAGCTTCATTATATATTTTGTTTCTTATGAATGAACTTCTATCTAATAATTTTCATGGAAAGGCAACATGCATTCTGTCACCGGACTGTAATTACATGCATGCACCAACATAATTAGAGGTTTAAGGTAGATCATAGTCACTTAGTTTTCATCAATTTGGGTTTCATTCATAAACAGTCTTCCTTCTAGGTTCTAGCTCCTATGAGTTCACTTATTTGGGTTTTTAGTTATTGCCATTAACGTCTTGGTTCCTATTTTAAACTCATTTGGATTTTAGACCCTGTACTTACGTATTCGTACAAGTAAATACCAACAAAATGGAAAAATACTGGTTTCTTAGATAGGAATTAACAATGATCATCTTCTAATCCAAGTCTTCATCATTATTATTACATCTACAAAGTTCATATTTGCTGCACTAAACTGTTCTACTACAACACCCCTGTGACAGGACTTCATACTGCTATAGCGCTATTTAAAACCCTAATTATGGTACCAAAACCTTACGGTTTGAATATGAGAACCATATCTCCATAAAGAACATATAGATATATACAAGGACTAAGAGCTAAATGAATGAAAACTATAGGAATCAAAATCTCGTTTAAACCTAAATCAAATCATGGTTTTCCAGAGGAACAAACTTTGCTACCTCCACTATTCATGTTAATATGTTTGTAGAATATAACTGCATTCACGTCGAGACTACTCAACTCGTGTATGAAAACTAGATATTTGTGGGTAGTGGCTCAATTGGCCCATCGATCTTTGTTAGAATAGGCTCTGATATTATATTAGGAAGTGAGTTTAAGCCTAACTTATCCTTACCGACTAGTAAGGTGAGGATTGCCCACAGCTATATATATATATATATATATATATATATATATCATAAATTAGTCTTATCTCTAGTTGATGTGGAATCTCCAACAAAGAGTTGTCAATGCACTTGCTTGTCATGAAATGAGATTTCCTTTGTTGTTGTAGATGCCAGGGTGGAAGAGAGGGTTGATTTGCGAACCAATGTGGAGTTAGTGAGATCAGTCTCTGATAAGCACCATGATCTTTTAAGGCCATCTGCTCGGAACTATTCAAGAGGTAAAATATTATAATTTATTTTTCATAATTTAATGTTATAAAAACTTATTATCAAGTAGGATCTGCTAGAAACATGGATTAGTATATGATGATGGCACCAATGCCTTGTATCATTCTCCATTTATTTTTTAATTGGGATGGGATACGGCTAGGGATATATGTTGCTGAATAACATATCTTACTCTAGCACATCTATTGTTCTAAATATAACCAATTTGGAGAATTTTTTTTTGTTTGCTCTCACCCTTTTCCCTTGCATCTGTTACATATGAGCTCCTCTTTGCGTAATTGATGAATGAAACTTTCCTTTTTTATCTGCATCCTGTTTTCAGTGACTTTTGATTTTTATTTCCATTAGATCTCTGGAGGTGCTATCAACAGATTAAAATCTTTCATTCCGTGAATCCCCTCTGTAACAGGAGATCTAATATAGATATAGTTTGTTGTGCCTAACCTACAATAAGGAAAAAGACAAATTTGCATACATCAGTGCTCCTTATTTGCTAGCCATTTTATCCTTGGGCTTATCCTCGTTAATAACATAATCTCCCATCCAATTGGGCTTTTTCTTCTTTCTATTGGGCTTCTCATAACCTCTATTGTTATGGTACTGTTCATCTTCTTCGTGGATTGAATCCGTGTCTTCTTGGGTCTCCTCCACATGAATCATGTCAATCAGGGTGAGGGATAACAAGTTCAGCGATAATGTTCTGTATTAACATTATAAAGAACATCTGCACAAATCGAAGTTTCTTTATCATAATTGTCTCTTGATCTCGTACGCGATTTTCTTCCCCTGAAATATTAACAAATTTTATGGCCGTGGCAGGACAAGCAACAGGTGCAGGTGGCCCTGGAAAGGGAAAGTATGCCTTAATTAGAGACCCAGAAGACTTTCAAACTGGAATTTATGATAAGCCCCTTCCATTTTATGGATGTGGAATCGGATGGTTCTCGTAAGTAATTTCAATCAACTGTCTTCCCCAATTTCCTCCACTTCTCTCATGGCTTTGCTTGTTGAAAAATGGCAGATTTCTTTTTGGATTTCTATGCCCTCCTATGTGGTTCTACGCTACAATTCTCTATTTTGGAAATCACTATAGAAAGGATCCCAGGGAACGAGCTGGGCTGGGAGCCTCCGCAATTGCTGTAATATTCTCCCTTCCTCTCTAGATAAAGCACTTTTCTTGAAATTGAATTATAGAAGGAAACAAACTGAGTAACACGGATTAAGTTCATTCAATCGTTTGAAGATGTCTTTCAATGCTACCAGCATCTAGTAACAGCTCAAAATATTTCATTTGATTGAATATTCTTGCAAGTTGCAACACGTGCCACAAGCAATAATTGTAACTTGTGATATATGCCGTCGTAATGAAAATGTAAACCAATCAAACTTTAGCTTGATCGTGCATAATGAGCTTTACCAGTCATAAAAATTGAGGATTGCTCTTCAATATGATTGTAGTTGTTCTTGCCATTAAGTTCATTTTCTGCATTGCAGATATTATGTGGTATTGTTTATTACTATGCTTGATTGTTGTCTAATTGCCGTGGTGATCAACTTGCAGGCATTGGTGTGCTCTGTACTGTTGCTGATAATTTTTGGAGTAATTCTTGTGTTTAAATTGCGGTTCCTGTATTTATAATTCATGTGCAAAGGTGAGAAATAGAGAAGCAAAAGCATTTGGAAGAAATTCTGGCGTGATATTAGAAACAATTGGACATATGATGTATATAAGAACTTCAAATAGATGGCAAAAAGCCTGCATGTTGTTTGTGAAGTAATTCACAGCAAGAAATCTGTCAGCTATACCATAAGTTGAGAAAAGGTGATGTGTCATATACCTTATTTCATTATTCTTCGAGCTGATTTATACTTAAAAAGAAATATTTTGACGAGTGTTTATGAATCTCCCAAACTCCTTATTAATTTTATTTTATTTAATTTTTTAACCCTTGGGATGCTGAAGTGCTGTATATGTTCTAGATAAGAAAAGTGCAAGGCTCCACAGGTAGAAAACTAACTTAAGATCACTGATACACACTGCTAATCATTTTTAGGGTTTACTGTCATGCTGAACAGTAAAACATGGAAACTTCTTTTAGCGAAATAAATATTTTCTTTGCTGAGCATCTCAAAAGAATTAAAAATAAAATATATATATATATATATATATATATATATATATATATATTTCTTTTAAATTAAGCAAAAATAAAAAATGGAAATACATCCTCCCGTTTAAAAATTTACATTCATTTTTATACATATTAAATAGGTTAAAATTAGTGACTGCTTATTAGGAAAATAAAATCCGGAATCTCCAGTTAACAAGATCAAGTGCAATTTTGACAATAAAGAGTGTTAGGTAGCTTCAAAACCACTAACAAGAAATCAGCATGCCATTTCATTCGGTGGGAAGGTGGTGAAGTTGCCATTCTTAAGAACTAATTACGAATTATTTGTACATCAAACTTTTGATCTTAATAGATGCTGGCAAAAGAGCAATACTAAATATTATTATTTTACTACATTTAGGTTCTACTTATTTTAAATATAAGACCACCTCTCACAACTCTTGCTTCCTTATTTTCAAGAATGTTATGCGTATTTGTTCTTAAAAGTAAGAAAAAACATGTACAAATTTTTAAAATTCAAAAATAAAGCATGTTCCGTCGTAAAAATATATACAAGATATACAGTGTAAATCAAGTTCTCAAACCAAGCAAGATCTAGGTACCGAACATTCGTAGTCTACAAGAATAAACACACTTAATTTAAATTAAACTTGCTTCCTTCAATTAAAGAGTACATATAGAATAGTAAAACTTGATTCCACAACTAATTGATTGCAATTCAACAAACCAAAAAAATCTCTCAGCCCTGATATTTTCTTTGGATTTTCTACAAGGTAATAATTGAATATTTGCGTAAAGCAACAACAATGTATTCGTTCACAAAATTTTTCTGCATGAAGATCTTTTGATGAATGAATGTCTACCAAGCAGCAAGAGAATTACGAAAAATTGCAGGACTCCTAGTCACAGGAACCCTAACTAGAGTGGTCAATGGTCAATCTTTAGCCATCAATCGCACATACTTGTTCTCGACTGCAAATCTGGAGCTGGAATTGATCTGTTCACACAATTTTTTTCATTAGAAACCAATATTTATTATTTTTAAAGGATTAGTTCACCAAAACACAACCAATTAGATCGGCTTACCTTCTGCTCAAGCGCCTCACTCAATTCAGTTTCATCCACTGCAATGCCAGATTCCTGGACTGCTTTGAGGACAAATTTTCTAAGTTTCTTCATCTTCAAAATTCCATCAGGATGCTGCCACAAACAAAAATAAGCACATTTAAGTGCATTACGGAAATTAGACGTATATACCAATATTCAAAAATACAAATTTTGAGCAAAAATCATTATAGATGGCAATGCCATAGCAGCTCTAATTAAATCCGTCTTAAAATCTCATTGATTTTATCCATCTTATGCTCACAGTATACAAATAGCATCAGTATAACCTCACATAAATCAAGCACAAAACAAGGAAGGATGCCATTTTGAAATTCAAAACACGTACAGATTTCAAGGCTGATTTGATAAATTTCTTCCATTTTATTTTGTTCTTTACAGCACTTGTACGGTGAGGTTTTAATGTCCATTCTTTCTTCAAATTGCTGTCTCCTGTTGCTTTTTCACCCTGAATTACTTCTCCATTTCCCATGTCAACTGAAGAGTTATTCCTGCTTTTTTTAACAAGGTCATCCTCCAATGCTTCAAGTTTCCTCTTTTTCTTTGCTGACGAAATTTCATTCCCTGGCTTTGAGTCATTTTGTGTAGAAGAGTTTTGCAATTTTGGCAGCTCGACATTTTTGTCATCTCTCACCTCATCATTAGGACCAGTCTCCACAACAGCCTTAGCATCATCAGTAGCATGTTTATCTTCCTGGATTGGTTGCTGTTTTGAAGCATGGAATGCTCTCGCCTTTGCCCTGTGCTTCTTTCCATCAGCATGGAGAAGAAGTGTTTGCTTACTTGTAGCTTTTGTGTTGCAAAGACTGCAGAGCCACAAATTAGTAGAGCATAATATATGAGACAAAACCATACGGGTGATGTAGAATATAAGAAAAATTCTTTCTTAAAGATTCTCGACACAACAGCCAGCCACAATTCATTACTATAATATAGTTTTATAAAGAATGGCTCAGACTCTCAGATAATAAGCCATTTTTGGCAGTTGACTCTACTTTTTTAAGTTCACAATCTACACTATTGAGAATGGAGAAACCGAGAAAGCATACGATGAATTTCAGGTTTATTTAGACCACAACAAAACTATTCAGTCTATAGGGGCGAGAACATGGTTACAAAATATTCCGTTACCCTATTTTAAGCTAATAACATAAATATAGAATCAATATAATTGATCCCAATATCATCAATTACTATATCTATAGGATTCTATCGTATCTACAAGATTCTAACATACACATTTAAAAGAAGGGAAGGGGGAGTGAACAATGTGCAGGCAGTGCAGCATATTCACATGAGGTAGACAACACCAACTAAAAGAACAAAGATGTTCAGAACTTTACTAGCATACATTTTCACAAGATTTATATCAACACAGACTTGCCTTGCAGGCTAGAAGTCAATCAACACTAATATCATTATCCCTGAAGATATCTTATTAGATAGGATTATAATCCTACATTAAACTTATGCACTGAACTCTCCCTCTTGCATAAGAATGACAATTGGATTCAGACTCAATAGGTATCTACAAGCATTACCCACAATATATATGATATGGATAAACCTGCAAAATTGTCTGCATGTATTTTAAAACTCAACCCTGCCCATACCCACATAATATATCTGCAATATCTTGAAAGTAGGATATGGAGGCATTAGACTTTTTAACAAATAATTTCATTTGACATGTTTTAAAATTATGAATGAATTTGTCTTTTAATTGAGCTATGTACTTAACTCTTGGTTAATACTCTTTCATATTGATTTCTCGTCATCAATGTTAGTACTAGGATAGATATGTTTGATTAGTCTGTCAAATAAAAACATTCAAGGATTCAAGTTAACCAAAGATACGTGTATTGGATTGGAAAGGGTATACAAAATCCCAATAGAAAAGGATATAGTTATTGAAGTTGCTACCTGCACAAGTAGGGACTTGGGTATTGTAGTACCCTACTCATTGTCATCCTTATCCTTGTATACTTCAGTAATAAAAGGCACATCACGCACATTCAATCCAATGCCCTTTCACACACATTATTTACACTACATAGAGATCAAAAAAGATAAACTACAACCTTCATGATCTAGGAAACCCGTAAGACATGATACAGAAACTCGAACGCAAGGCGTAAGAACAGAGAAGTCTGAATCTCATAACTTTATAAACATATAATGCAGAATCTAGATTGACATTGACTCTGTAATGTAAATAGACTGACTACTACCATAGTACTAGGAACCCATTAGATTACATACCTACAGAACCAAGGAGGCCGCTCAGATAACCCCACATTAATATCAACTTCAGGACTTTGTTTGTTATCCTTGTTAGGCGTGGTAGTTGCAGCACTCAAAGTTTTGCCTTGGCCTTTTGGACCATACTTTTCCTGGAAATCAAAATAAAAGTAGAAGGTGTATAGAAAATAAGATGTATATTTTCAAGACTTAAATGAAAATCCATATGCTACCAAAAAATCTAAACAACATGAATACAAATTTGACTCCTCGGAAGGAAAGTGCATAAAACGTTCCCCTTCCTTTAGATTAAAATTCTGAATTCCGAGACAATAACAACAACCACAGATAGAAATTATTGAAAATCAACAGTGAGTAGAAACTTTCAAGAACCTTCTCTTGCCAGATCAAATCACCTAAAAATACCCAGCACTAAAGAGGCGAAGCTAAACAACAACAAAAAACCGTTTACTGATTGAAAATAAAAAAGTACGCACATGACTCATGCATCATTCACAAATCATATTATACAAAAACGAGACACGGGGACGATCCATTAAGGGGAAAGTGAAAACAAATGAGAGACTCACAGCTTCTGTAATGCACTGTGTGTGATCCTGAACAGTGTCACGCCCAAATATTTCCCCACAGTCAATGCACGACAACTGCATAACACAAAAACAAATTCAACAGAACAAAAAATGAGCATTACAAATCGAAACACATTGTGAAGGAGAATTTATGAAAAGTGGTATTGAATGAGAACTTTGTAAGCAGAGCAAGTCCGAAAGTGACTCGACAACTTGGGCTTTTTGAGGTTGTCTCCACAATCTTCGCATTGAAACCAAACCATGTCTGAGATTTAACTTTGAGGTTACGTTGGTTGGTACCAAGAACAGGCGAGGATGTTGGTTCTGTTCTGCAACTTCTGGGGTTTAAGAACAGGCTAGGGTTTTCCTTTTCGCTCCAATTATAAATGTACCCTTTTTCTGCGCCCCTACTTCCAAATAATTTATGTTCATTATTTTATTCACCACCTTCCATATTAGAAATTGGAAAACAGATGAATTGTATACTTCCGAACAAAAATCTTGATTATCTCTTATTTATAAGATTTTTTAAACCCTTTTTTAAAAGAAAATCTAAAATAAATTCAAGCCAACTTTATTTACCAAACTTGTGTCCACGATCAGCGTTGAAACATAAATTAGAATTTACTTTTTCGAAAATTAAATTCCTACATAATTTTCTTTTTTTGAAAAATTAAAAACTAAGGGTATTAAAAATTATTAACAAAAAAATTAAATAAATAACAGAAAAATATACTTTTTTTAGTTTTATTATTTTTAAATAATGAATTAAATAAAAAAATTAAATAGTAAAATAAAAACAATTTCATGCAAATAAATATTAATTGGTTTTGTTTAATTTTTTTATTAAATTTAGAAAAACAAATAAAAAATGTAAAAAATTATATTTATTATTCTTAATCATATAAAATTAAAATGAACTTTTTTAAAATTGAATAGCAAGTAGAAAAAACTTAAAAGAATTAAATAATAGTTTGAAATTAAAATTCATATTTATATTTTGTTTTCTGTTGTTTGATAATTAATTAGACTTAAAATAGTCACAAAAAATTCTCAAAGACTAACACTAATCTGACCCAGGATGCTTATAGGAAGGTTAGAGAAAAAGAGAGAAAGAGAAAGGAGAGGAAAAATGTGTTTCTTCATACAGTATGATGTATTATCATCATGTATAATGTAGACAGTGTGTGTAAGACTAAACCATTAACCTTCATAGTCAATTAGCTTCTAACTAACTCCCAAAGTTATGTAGTCTCAAACATAAATAACACATATTCGGACAATTATAAATATAAGATTAAGTCTTTTCCACGTGGGTCTTTTAGAAATATAATATTTAATGGAGGTGGAGGAAGAATCTGTGGAGGTGCAGGAAGAAGCAGTGTAATGAAATTGGGCCCATGACCTACAAGAGAAGGCCCATGGGAGTCAACCAGAGTTGAAGTAAAGTCCATAGCAGAAGTGAAGTGAGAGAAGAGCGAAGCATAAGCGTAACAGAAAAATAGCAGAGCAGAGAGTAGAATCGAGTTTAGTTGAGTATAGAAGAAAATTAAGATGAAGTTGGGTGGAATCAAATCGGTGGAGAACGCGCACGATGATTCAGTGTGGGCGGTCACATGGGTACCCGCCACCGCCAACCGCCCACCGCTCCTCCTAACCGGTTCCCTCGACGAGACCGTCAGGCTCTGGCGCTCCGACGAACTCCTTTTGGACCGCACCAACACCGGCCACTGCCTCGGCGTCGCCTCCGTTGCTGCCCACCCCCTAGGCTCCATCGCCGCCTCCTCTTCCCTCGACAGCTTCGTCCGCGTCTTCGATGTCGATTCCAACGCAACCGTCGCCACTCTCGAGGCCCCTCCCTCCGAAGTCTGGCAAATGCGCTTCGATCCCAAGGTATATATCATTTTCCCTCTCTTTACCTTATGCAATTGTCTCAAACTAGCTCGTGCCTTATTCGTTACGCTTAACCCCTCGTTCTTGGTCTGTGCTCGTGCGAAAACCTAAAACACTGAACAACTGAAAATTCATCAACCGAGAAGGGAACCTGTTGTGTGTGAAAATGCTATACTGGTTTGTCTTTCATGAGACTCTTGATTAGTTCTGATAAAATATCTGGAGAACTGGGAATGCTTGTGATTAATCATTGTTTTAATTCTGATGGCACGTTCTTCGTGAACCCTAAGTAAAATAAATCTGTATGTTAGGTCTGGGCTCGAATTATATTTACATTCTAAATGATTCTCGTATTGACTTATACATGATTGTTAATGATGATTGTTGAAACTTATGATCAAGATGTGGTGGACTGTTCTTAATCAACGTTTTGCATTCTTATGCAAATGAATATAGTTTTCTGGAGACATGGTTTTCTTTCCTAACCAGCCACTTTTTTAAGATATTTTGTTGGGATGGGCTTATTAAATCTAAAAAAAACAAGTAGAAACTGCCCGTGTTATATTAATTTTCCTTGCATAAGAGCTATTTAGTGCAAAATTTACACTAAAAGCAACAAAACTGTTTTTTTGGAGAGAAGGTTTTGCATCCTACACTTCCACTTTTTAAGATATTCTGTGAGAATGGGATCAGTGAGTCTAGAATAAGTGGAACTTGCTTGTGTTATGTTAATTTGTCTTGCATAAGAGCTATTTAGTGCCAAGAAATTTATAGGAAAAAAATGACAAAACAGGTTTTTTTTTATAGAAGGCTTTTATCCTACCCTGCCACAGTTTTAGATATTTTGTGGGAATGGCCCAAAACAAGTAGAAACTTCCCCTAGGTGAATACGTGTTTCATTAAAACACGTGGAAATTGCTTGTGTTATGTTAATTTGTCTTGCATAAGAGATATTTAGTTCAAAGAAATTTATACAAAAAATGGCAAAACAGGCTTTTTGGAGAAAAGATTTTTATCCTACCCTGCCACTTTTTAAGAAATTTTGTGGGAATGGCCCAAAACAAGTAGAAACTTCCCCTTAAGTGAATGCATGTTTCATTAATTTTTTTGCAAGAGCTATTTGGTACAAAGAAGTTTATATGATTATATTCGAAAAAGTTGCTGGCTGAAGTAGAAAAATTTCACTTCCAATGAAAACTCTTCATGTTATATTAGTTTTATTTAATAATGACTTTTGGCTCTCTTGTGCTTTCTCGTTTTCTTGTGATATCGTATAATATGATGCAATTCCCTATCCCCGTAAAATGAATTCCTGCAACAACTTTTCCCGCTCCTGAATAGATCCTGTATTGTTCTAGTCGCAATCAGAATCCCATGAATCAATCTACTGGATTTCTTTGCGTGAATCTGAGCAGAGATAGAGAGGCAAAATGGTCATTCTTTTTCCTCTGGGCATGCCACACTTATTATTTTGCCTGCTCCTCACCTCACTCAGCCATAATCTCGCTTCTCCACCTACACCCGTCACTCACTCATCCCTGTCTTTTCCTCATGTCTACTTAATAAACTATAAATGTTGATGGTCCCTTAAATTATGCAGTAGCGGCAACAACACTTATTTTTTGGATGACTATAATTCAAAATTTGTTTAGTAGCACATATCCATTGTTACAAGAATTTTATGCAACAACTACAGTGTTTTTTTGGAGGTTGTGTTTCTGAAATTGTACACAGCATAAATGCACGTACAACCACTCTTTTATTATGTGACTGTCATTAATTGTATCTTTGCATCTTTGCATGTTTGTATGTCTTATATTCAAGTATATATGTTTTTTAATGTTAACAATTTACTATTGAAAAAAATAGCCATTCCGATACTATATCTGGATTCAACTACCATGTGAGCTAGGTTTCCCAATCGTTATACGTGTTGAAATGGACTCGTATTATTTTAGTTGGCACTAGACGAGTGCATTGGCAATTTTTGCATACTTAATTTCTACTTGACATGATTTTATTCATCAACTTATAATTGTACTAACTGCATGCGTCTATAGTTATATCATTATATCTTCATTTCTCTTGCTTTTTCTTTTTCATGTAAGACTACTATCATGTTCAATGTTACGAAGTTTTTGTCAGATGGACGATCTTGATTATTTTGAAGTTTGCGTATGTTTGATTTGCAGTCACGGTAAATGTTTTTCGATGTATACTGTCTGCTTAGGGTCATTTGTTAGTCATTAAAGTTAAAATGAGGTGAGAAACTCCAGGAGTTTTATGTGAAACATTTATGAGAAAAACAATCCACCTAGTTTTGGTCAACATTCTTGAACGATGTATGAAATTATTATAAGCTTGAAATCTCAATCACCAAATAGTCCAGTATTGCATAAAGGGACATCAACTCCCCAATTTATACTCTTCAAACCACTAAGATTCTCTGTTTTGTTTTTTAATTTTTTGGTCAGCACTACTAAGATTCTCTGTAGTATGTACCCTTCCCCTTCTATGGAAATTGTAATCATTCCACTATGAATTTGGAATTTGCAAGAAACCATTTATTGCCTAGTGATATGTAAGTAACGGAAATGGGCATTTCATCCCAAGTCTTAATTATTTAATCATCCATAGTTCCCTACCTTCAGGGTGCCATTCTAGCGGTTGCTGGTGGGGGTAGTGCATCAGTCAAGCTTTGGGACACTTCTACATGGGAACTTGTTGCCACCTTATCAATTCCCCGTCCAGAAGGACCCAAGCCCACAGACAAGAGTGGCAGCAAGAAATTTGTGCTGTCGGTTGCATGGAGTCCTGATGGGAAACGACTTGCTTGTGGTTCAATGGATGGCACCATTTCTGTTTTTGATGTTCCACGTGCCAAATTTTTACATCACCTTGAAGGTCACTTCATGGCTGTGCGGTCTCTTGTTTATTCTCCTTATGATTCAAGGGTACTGTTTACAGCTTCGGACGATGGTAACATCCACATGTATGATGCTGAGGGGAAAGCTTTAATTGGGACCATGTCAGGTCACGCTAGTTGGGTATTGTGTGTGGATGTGAGCCCAGATGGGGCGGCCATTGCCTCAGGTTCAAGTGATAGATCTGTAAGGCTGTGGGATCTTAGCATGAGGGCATCTGTGCAGACGATGAGCAACCATACAGACCAGGTATGGGGAGTGGCTTTTAGACCACTTGGAGGGAGTGATGCGCGAGGTGGTCGTCTTGCTAGTGTATCTGATGACAAGAGCATTTCACTGTATGATTATTCCTGATTTAGATATTGCGCGCTGTATTTGTACTCTTTTGTGGAAGCTTGTTATCTCATTGCTGCTTTGTCATCAAATTGATTTTCAATTATAGGAAATGCATGGTTGTACATGCGCTATCCTTTTTTTCATGTTTTGTTTCCCGTCTTAATATTTGTTGCTTGTTCCATAACAAGCAAAAATAGATGTGATCCTGCATGTTCCGACCTAGTTCCTCTTGAAACAAAACCGGTCCGAAGGGTGGTATCATATGGAGCAAGATATCCTTCTTTATTTTTTAGTTAAACTTGGATATTCCTAGATGGATAAAATATACTAGGTCGCTTCCGAAGTTAGAGATTAATTTAGCGTAATACTAAAATAAAATTCATTTTTATCTAGACAAAAACAAATCTTGCATCTATAATGCTTGACTTGGGAGATTATGCTTTGACGTCGCCCCATATGTTTTGTTTGAATTAGACAATAAAATTGTTTGAATTAAACGATGGGAACTTAGAAAGTTAAAGAAATTCATTCTCACAAGTCACGTGGATTCGTTTTCTTTTTCACCAATTTTTACGCTCAATGACAGCAAGATTGTGAGCCGGCAGCAAATTATTTAAATGTGGCAGTACTTAATTTTTGGTACAAGTTATGCTAGAGGATCAATACTTATCTATTTTGGTAGTGATTGTAAAGCCGTATGGGAGCAAACCTCCTGCTGATTGTCAGGATGAGAAGATGTACGTTGTTTGCGTCATCATTACAAAATTGGTCACGGATAACTACTACTTATAAAAAGAAGTTAAGTCGAAAAGTGGTCTAAATTCAACCTAATCAAACGATTAAATTTAAATGAATAGTTGGTAGCCAGAAATAACCCAAACATGAAATCTTCCGCGATCTTTCATTTTCGTTTTTTAGTCAAATGTATTATTATTAAGGACGTAATTTGACAGTAAAATAATCTAGTTTTTTGGCAAATAAAAAGATACCAATATTAGCATTGCAGCATGATGGTGCGTGGGCTAAAGAGGAAAAGGAATCAGGCTTTTCAGTGGATATTTTTTCTGCGAAAAAAAAAAACCTATCCATACATATGAAGGCAAAATCCATTGTACAAAATCTAAAACTCAATAGCTAAGCTACTATCGATAGCTTAACTCAGGATTTGTTTGATGTGATTACACTTGAAATAAACATCAAAAGTCTCTTGTAAAAGTAACCAGCAACTGCTACTATACACAGAGGAGAGTACTATTTTTGGTGTTGTTCACTTGCCCCGAGTCTTCACTGTGCATACAAATATGCAATGTGTGAGACCATCAGAAGCATACTGATGAATGAAAGCATTGGAATATACTCGAACGAAATCTTAATCTTAGAAATTGAACAACGATGAAAAGAGAAGAACAGAAACATGCTAAAACAGCTTACTTGGCAGCAGCAGTGGGTCAAGATTTGTTATAGTTGGGGGATTTAACATGCAAGAAATCCTTGAGCACATCCATGACAGAGCCAAAATCCGCCTTAACAGAAACGGGAGGGTTGGCAAAACGCCCCATTCCAGGAATGGCCCCAGAGTGATAATCAATCTTACTCTGCGCAAACTTCAACCCATGCGCAGTGCTCACCACCACAACCCTCTCCCCGGCTCCAATAAGCCCACGATTCCTGAGCTTTATGAGAGCAGTGAGAGCCACCCCAGTGTGGGGACATATAAACATGCCAGTAGAATCAGCCTGCGCCATGGCATCCATGAGCTCCTCCTCCGTGGCCTCCTCCACAATCCCCTCCGAATTCTTCAGAGCATGGACGGCCCTGTCAATGGAAACAGGGTCACCAATCTGAATGGCAGAAGCAAAAGTAGTGTTGGCCTTCACAGCCTTAAACTCATTCCACCCATTCTTGTAGTACAAATACAAAGGGTTCGCATTCGCCGCCTGAGCGCACACAAGCCTCGGAACCTTCTCCACAAGCCCCAACTCCTTGCACATCTTGAATCCCTTGTAGAACGCATAGATGTTTCCCAGATTGCCCCCGGGAACAATCACCCAATCCGGAACCTCCCAGTTGAACTGCTGCAGAATCTCAATCGCCGCCGTCTTCTGCCCCTCCAGCCGCAGACTGTTCAACGAATTCGCCAAATAAATCGGCAATTCCGCGGTTATCTCGCGAATCAGTTTCATGCACCCGTCGAAGTCGCTGTCAATGCTCAGCACCAGAGCGCCATTCGAAACCGGCTGGATTAGCTGCGCGGTCGAGATCTTGTTCGCCGGGAGGAACACGATGGAGGGGATTCCCGCCGCCGCGCAGTACGCCGAGAGCGCGGCCGAGGTGTCGCCGGTGGAGGCGCATCCCACGCCGACCACCGGCCGGTTCATCTTGCGCAGACGGTTGACCTGACTGACCAGCACCGTCATGCCGAGATCCTTGAAGCTTCCGGTGTGGCTGATTCCGCAGTGCTTCACCCACAAATCGTTCATTCCGACGAACTGCTTCCCGAACCGCTCCGCCCAGAAGAGGTTCGAGTTGCCCTCGAAGGCGCTCACGATGTCGTCGGGGTCGATTTCCGGTAGAACCCACTCCTTCTTGCTCCACACACCTGACCCGTACGGCCACGTCGTCTTCCCCACGCGCGAGTCGAAGAGCGTCCGCCAGTACGCGCCGTCGAATCTCTTCAGCGCCTCCATGTCGTGCTGCACGTCCAGGAGCCCCCCGGAGCGGCTGCGGTACACGATTTCGTCGAGCGAGTAGGACTCCGTCGAGTCGAAGCCCGCGTTGAAGGGAACATACTTCGCCGTGAAGTTGTGCGCGTCGGCGGCGCGGTGGCGGCGCGCCTCATCCTTGATGTTTGGCGGCGGAGGCGAAGGAGGGGAGTGCTTCTTGTTGTTGTTGGCGGTGAGGTGGGAGGAGGGATCGAATGTGGAGGAGGTGCATGACACTATCGTGGAGGCGCAGCGGTTTTTATTGTTATGGATTGAAATCGAATGGTTTGGTAGAGTGGTGAAGGAAGGGTTCATCAGAGAAGACATCATTTTCCTTATTATCCTTCTTTTTTTGGATGAGAGAAAGCTAAGCGGTTAAGTGAAGTGAGTGATGAAATATGAATGGTTCTTATGTTTTTTTTTTTTATTATTATTTTCTTCTTTTCTGAAAGAAGAATGGGATTCCACCACCCACCTTCTTCATCTGCACGTGTAATTTATGGTTATAATTGTGTTGGATAATTAATAATTGAGGCACATTATAAAATTCTTAGTGACTCGTAATACTCAATTGTAATGGAAAAAATATTATGATTTTGATTCTGCAGTTGATTTTGGACTGAGTGGCAAAGGTTCGTACAGCTCAACCATGATTCCCTCGATTGATAAATTTAAAAGGCAGACAGAATCTTGATGAAACACGTGCTTTGGCATTAGTTTTTAATGAAATTTTTCCACTGATTTCGTTTTAAGAAAAAGGACGCAGTGATCAACTTGGGATTAAGAAAAGGAATCACGTCGTATCACTAAACTCTTGTGTCGGATTCTTGCCAATTCAGCATATTCGTGATTACCGGTTAGGGATGTTATTATATAGTGTAAAATAAATAATTAGTTTTAAAAATGTGATATATATATATATATATATAGTTTTAATTAACTTTTAAGTTATTAGTAGATTTAAATATTTTTCATTAAATTTTTGTTTATTGAATATTTAAAGTTTTTAATTGAGTGTTGATCGTTTCACTCTGTGTTACAATACAATATTTTATTATTAATATAAAATTATGTTATAGTTAATGTAAGATAATAAGTGGTTTTTTTATTTGATTACAAATATTTGAGTAATGTTTTGGCTATCATATTTTAATGATTTTTATGTCATCTTATGGTTTTCATGTCATCAATTATAATAATAAAAGGAATTAATATGTGGAGACAAATAAATCAAATGACGAGTAGGTAAGACAACAATCATGTTATCCAGTTGACAAAAAAATTAACTAAACTAGTTGAAAAAACAAACAAAATTAACACTGACCAAATAACATGATAATGATAATAATTATTGTGTAGTTGACGGTAGTGATAACAATCAAGATACCAAATTGAGTTTTTAGACAAGTTGGTACATTGTTTTTTAAATTAGTGTGTATTTATTTTTAGCTTTTGATATAATTTAAGTTATTTATATTTTAAAAAATAAATTTGAACATATTTTAAATTTTATAACATAAGTTCATTGATATTCCTTTGAGTAAGATGTTTTCTTTCAGCACTTGTTTGAAGGCTACAAATATTTAAACACTTTACTTTAGATTTTTTTATAGTAATAAATATAATTAATAAACAATTCATACTTTATATTTATTGTTTGTATAGTATTTTGAACAAGTTTTTTACTAAACGATATCCTTTAAAGTATTTTAATAGGTTTATCTATATCCTTGATTAAGTGTCTTATAAGCCTTGTTAGGTAATTAGTGTTTTAAATATGAAATTATTTGTCATTTACAATCATTTTAGCTAATAAATATGCTAATTTTTATTAAACTTGGCATCTAATAGTAAACTAAACTCCAGACTCAATGAGTTGTTGTATTATGAAAATTTAAATGTTTAAATAAAATACTATAGACCAAAAACTGATGTCAACTTCTTCTTAAAATAATTTGTTCATTAATTTGAATAATTATAACACATCGTTGATACATTATTGTTTTTCAAATAACACTCAACAACAAATATTTTTATTTGTGTATGACTAAAATTACTTAGGTAATCATTCACATATTTATTGTTTTGTACCTAGGTGACATGTTGAAGACATGTGAAAAATTCACTTTGTGCCTTTTAACAACAATGTGATGATTATGACTGAATATAACTATGTTAGGAATGTGAACATCTCAATTTGTGATTGTTAGATCTAAAGAGTTTGACAGATTGAACATGTTGTAGTAGTTGAGTTGTCCCCTCTTCGACTTTTATAAATACATAATGGATCACTTCTTTAGAAAACTACTTGCACTCGTATTTAAGTACTTAGATGAATAATGTTTTTGTCATCATGTTTCAAAAATACATTAGAGGGAGGTCATTTTCAATGAGGTGTAGTTATTATTATGACTTGATTTTATTATGAATCAAAGTGTGAATCTAAGTTTCACGAGGATAAATGAGAAAGTTGAGCAACATATAAAAAATAAAAAAAAAGAGTCACAAACTCAATGTATGAAGGTTTTGAATTGAATGTGGTGTCATTTTCTTGTATGGTGTGACTCCATTTTCATTCTTATTTGTCTCATCAATATTTTTCTTGCTGGATTTTCTCAACAAGTGATATCAGAATCGATGGTATATTTCATTAACCACTTAAATAAATAACACACACATTGTATTGTATATGTAACCTTATCATTAAACAACTAGAGAATGAAAAAGTATAGAAAAAAGATTGACTTAAAAAAATATTTATGATCAAACAAAAGTATTATATTGTTTATTTGAAATAAACTCTTATATAAGGAAAAAAATATTCAAAATTTAGAAAGAAGATAAGAAAATACTTTAATGGGATAATAGTTTTTATCAAATAAAGTTTAATAATTAACATTTTAACTTAAATAATAAAATATTTACAATCCTTTAAACTACTTATACTTAAAAAAAATCCTTCTGTGTGTTTAAATTCATTAGCCTCCTAGGAAGGTCGGTATGCACGGACCAAGTAATTATTTTAGATAAAAATATTAATAATTTAAAAGATACAAAACGTTCGAACAAGATTTACAAAATAGGTCTTATTGTGATGGTCAGATAATTTTTTTTGGGTTAGTCTGTTTTTTCAAAATAATAATTGTAATTTTAAAAGTAATAAATTTTACTTTATTAAAATATATACGTATAATTTATAAAATAAATTATTATATCTAAAATTAAAATTAATTTTATTTACAACATTTAAATTTTAAAAAATACATTATTTTGTCATCAGATTAAATATGTTTTTGTTCATTGTAAAATAAGATAATTTATTTCGCGTCGTATGATTTTATTTTGGTCTCTCTGTGACAACTTTTAATCCCTAAATTAGATAGCGTTAGCTACCTACTTATACGAGATTAAAAAATTAAATCACCAATGCATATGCTAGCACATGTCACAAAAAAATATACTAATCTATAGTAATATATATAAAATCATTTTCTCTTTAATATACATACTTTACATTATTATTTTGTTTTCAATTATATTTTAAAATTAAAAATTTATAACAAAAGTATATAAAAAATAAGCATTTGATATTAATATTTTTTAATTATATTTTAAAATAAAAAACATAAAAAAAATTATCTAAATACTAAAAATAACTACAGTGCAATAATTCATTATTTTTTTTATGTAACCATCATTATTAATGATATTTCTTCTCTTAAAATATACGGAGATACAAAGATTTTATTCTTCACTAGTATATATAAAATAAATGTTATTTCTTAAAATAAACATCAGAAACTAAAAATAGTGATTTAAATTTTTTAATGATGAAAAACAATAAAAAATATTTTATAAAGATTAAAATCAAACTTCACGCATTTATAAATATAAAAAAACAGTGATTTTAAACTGTTAGGAATGAAAAACAAAAAGAAAACTACAAAGATCAAAGTCAAAATGATTAAATTTTACACAAATTAGAAGTGCATTTAACGTTTTTTTATTTTTTTGAATTAATAATTTATTTTACTTTATTTTAAATCGAATATGAATTAGTTGTTGATCAGATATAAGACAGATATGAAAATAATTTAGCCTTTTTCCAATGTGGATATTAAGTTAGTGTGAGAGGATGTTCCTTACACAACACGCATGTGAATGTTTCGCCCGACCCAACATAGGGGGGTGCAAAGATAAAAAACGCAATCTGGCCCAAGTTAGTACGAAATACACATTCATCATCTTTCATACGAACAAAAATCTTGAGGTTTTTACTTCCTGTAACTCCATTATTACTAGCCGTATGCTCATATTATCAATGAAAAGGACTAAAATGCCCTCCTTACTGTACCATATCACCACTATTGTTGCTGTTATCACGATCACTGCATCTCCACTCTTCATTACACTCTTTACAAAAAAAAAAAGAAGGAAAAAAGAGCTTGTTTTAGAAAAAAAAAATGTTCTAAAAGTTAAGCTTGTTCTGGAAAGTTGTTTCAAAACATATGTTTCAAAAAGCTCATTCACGAAGGTTCTATACATGTTCTATGAAATTTTGTTTTGGAAAGCTCGTTCCAAAACATATGTTTAAGCTCGTTCAGAAAGGTGCTATATGTGTTTCAGAAATTTTATTTTAAAAAACTCATTCTAAAATGCATTTCACATATTTTAACAAATTTGTTATGAAAATCCTAGTTCAGAAATTCAACGAAAAATCTTATTTTGATAAACTTGTTCTATAAGATTTCAAAATCAAGTAATACGGATGTGGTTAAATGGTTATTTTAAAAATCATGGGATGCATGAAGAAAAAGTGTAATCTTAATACGTCTAATTTTTTTTATCAAGATAATATCATCCATATATATATGATCTTAGTCCTGAAAATAGACTATATATAACCACTTGTGTTAAAAATGAAGAGAATACTCAAATCCCATTAATGGTAGAAACCTTGGTAACTGCTATTATTCATAATTTTATTGGAGATCCAA
>Ga0123340_1000479_pt1 | contig 26612 bp, 14 predicted proteins | sample SirMexnodulemix_FD_89961 | JGI IMG/M metagenome (GOLD analysis project Ga0123340, IMG submission 89961) | Root nodule microbial communities of legume samples collected from Mexico - Siratro Mexico nodule mix | ecosystem: Host-associated > Plants > Roots > Nodule | place: Mexico: Nepantla...
ATATTATATTAGTATAATTAATATTATACTTACTAATATTGATAATAATAATAATAATAATTAATAATAATAGTAATAATAAGAATAATAATAATAATGAGTATATGATTGCTAAGTTGATGTTGGTTCAGTGGTTTTGACTTGTGTATGTATACGTGAAGGACTTGGTCTCGAAGGTAAATTACCTATGCCATGAGATTTTGTCCTCTTGGTCAGCATCTTATCCAATTTCTAGTGCTTCAACATCTTTCTAACTTCCAACAACTTTTCCTCCTTCAACCAGACCATCCTCATGTACTTTGGGCCTATAATTTTTTTTGCTATACTACAAAAGATATGTTTCTATCTTATCTCTATCAACAACAAACCTGGTTTCAAGATGCCCAAGTTCAATAGGTTCAAATCTCCTAGAGCTCACTGTTTGTTTTATCCTTTTTATGGGATTGCTTGTTGAAGTTGTAGCTGTATTCAGATGGTTTTTGGAAAAGTTTTATGGGTGTTCATATTATTTGTGAAGTGTAGTGTAAAATGAATGCATTCTGAATGATCTATTTATAATATCAATCACATTGACACAAATTCGCTTGCATTGATTTTTTAATTAATTGATTGCACCAAACAAAGTAATTCAAGGTGAAACACTGCACATTTTCATTTATATTAGACTTGACACATGTGATTTGGAAATCTATTTAGGCAGTCTCCATTTCAGTCATTGCCTTTTTGACTTCCAATCCATTGAAGACATGTTGCATTGTGTCGCTCAATGAGGGGTGTCGTGAATACAACATTCAAATTGATTTGCATGTTGAAAGTACAAACAAATTTTGAAATGGTCAAATTTCACAAATCAATTACACAGAATTTGCAGTGGTTATGATTTAGATTCCAAAAAGAAACTCACTATAATCTTGCGCCAACAATTAATGCAGAAAATCCATCAATTTAATCCCGTAGGCAATCGATTTATTTCAGTGCACAGGAAATATGTAATCAATTTGAACGCTTGAATTAATCAAAATTATATTTTTTTACAGATTACACAATTTGATAGATTTATGCACATGAGCAATTAAGAGATGTTTGAATGGTCCAAAATCCCTAGTTCATTTGTTAGATAATTGAACTTATCTTTAGCAAGTGGTTTAGTGAAAAAGGCAGCCAATTGTTTTCTAGATTCAATGAATTTAATTTCACAAACCCCATTACTAACATGCTCTCGAATGAAATGATGCCCTATATCAATGTGTTTAGTTCTAAAATGTTGCATTGGATTTTTAATGAGATTTTGTGACTTTAAGACAAAAGTCACTAAGTTGTTCCTTGAGCCATAGAATTTGTGCACAACAACTTCTAACAACTATGTACTCTACTTCTGTGGAGAGAGCTACACATGCTTGTTTCTTGCTATGCCAAGAGATCAAACTCGATCTAAGTAGGTGGCAGATTCTATTGGTGCTCTTCCTATCCAGTTTGCATCTTGCAAAATCTGAATCAGAGAAGCCAACTAGATTAAGTGCAACACCATTTGGATTCAACAATCCAACATTAACAATTCCTTTGAGATATTTTAGAATCGTCTTTGTTGCATTGTAGTGTGACTCCTTGGGATTAGCTTGAAATCTTGGACATATACACACACTAAACATGATATATGGTCTACTAGCCGTGAGATAGAGCAATGATCCAATCAGTCTTCTGAATTTTGTTTGATCAACTGCTACCCCCTTTTCATCAGCATCCAAATAACAACTTGTTGATATTGGTGTTGCAACCTCTTTACAATTTTCCATCTCAAACTTTTTCAGCACATCTTTACAATACTTGGGCTGATTTAGGAATGTGCCATTCTTAAGTTGATTGATTTGTAGACCTAGAAAGTTGTTCAACTCACCCATCATTGACATTTCAAACTCTCCTTGCATAGTTGAAATGAATTATTGGCAAAGAAACTCATTATTTGATCCAAACATTATGTCATCAACATAAACCTACAAAAGAATAATGTTATTTCCAACTCTTTTGATGAAGAGAGTCTTATCTACTTGTCTCCTTTGATAACTCTTTGATAGTAGAAAACTGCTTAGCCTTTCATACCAATGTATAGGTGCTTGCTTCGATCTATATAGAGCTTGTAAACATGTCTAGGCATCTTGTGATCTTCAAAACTTGGGGGTTGTGTCACATACACTTCAACATTTATGAATTCATTTAAAAATGCACTTTTAACATAAATACATTATTTATTCTTTTACCAACAAGATGTGTTTATCTTGAACCTATACTAGATATGAGACATATTTGAGGTTCAAATGTGACTTGAAAGCCTTTGTCACACAACTGGCTAATGCTCAACAAATTGCGCTTCAATCCTTCTATTAACAACACATCTTTGGTGAGTAAAGTGTCTTTGTCTCCTATGTTTCCACTTCCTAAAATCCTTCCCTTGTTGTTGTCTCCATAGGTGACAAAACGTTCATGTTTTTCATTGATAGTTATAAGCAATGATGTATCTCGTATCATATGTTTGGAGTAGCCACTATGCAAATACCAAAGCTTATTCTTGGCTGCAACCTGCTCTTGCAAAATAGATTAATTTTTAAAATCTGGTACCCTATTAAACTTGGGTACAAAACTGTTAACAATACCTTTTGATCCCACCTTACTAAGCCAATTGGAATAGCAAAAAGTCTAATTCTATAAGTTCTAACATAATGGTCTTTGTCCAAAGAATAAAACCATGTTTGAAAAGGTGAGGCTTGCTTTTTGTTGTGATTGAAAAAGTTGCTGAACTTTTTAGTTTTCTTTTGAAAAAAAAAAAAAACTAGTTTAAAACCAGTGCCAACTTTGTCAAATACACAATTTTGAGAACCCAGGACAACATTTAAATTGTAGTTCGTATTGCAAAATTTGAAGAGGTTTTTACAAGATATTTTACTTTGGCTTGCAAAATATCAGTTTTCACATTTGGATGATTTACTAGATTCACCCTCATGGTTAGAAAACTAATAAATCATGTTAAGATGCTCAAAATCAAAAATTACAGTTTTCAAATCTTCTTCCGATGAGTTGACTCTTTCTTCCAACCAATTGTTGAAGTCTTTCAATCGATTGTTTGACAGGCCAATCGATTTGCTTCATCATGTGTTTCTAAAAATGCTTGAAGCAAGGCTCTATAGTTCTCGTGATTCATGGGGATGTTAGAGTTAACACTACTTACTTCAAATTGGTCTTTGCCCATCAAACACAAGTTGATATCCTCATCTTCTTTTGATGAAGAGTTGGTTGTAGAGCCATTTTCATCCCATGCAATGTAAGCCCTTTTTCCTTTGTTCTTGTTGAACTTCTTCTTATACAGGGTCTTTTCTTTGTGCACCAGGTTTGGGCACTCTATCTTGATATGACCTTACTTGCCACAGCCAAAGGAAGTAAAATTAGTAGAATTTGAATAAGTTTTCCTGGCATACCTCTTTGTTTATTGATTCTTGTCTTTCCCTTTCATTTCTTAGAAACTTGCTGAATTTTCCGGTGAGAATATTCAAGGTTTCTATTTCATTGTCTTCACTGGATTCAATCTTACTAGTTTCATCTAAAGCAACAGATTTGAGTGCTAATCCCCTAGCTTTTATGTCTCCATTTTCCTGCTCCTTTAGCCTATTCATTTCATGCTCATGCTCCATGAGTTTTCCAAACAAGGTTGTGTTAGCACCAAGGCTTGCTAAGTGATTTGATGAAACCAACAATGAGATGAAGTCAACATGGATCAAAGCTTGCAAAGTGGATTGCTTAAAGCCATGATGGAGCTTGATGGAGTTTTGGTCTAGGACTTAGGTTGGGTGTGTGTGTGTGAGTGCGGTTTTGGTATAAAACCATGAGTTGCATAAGAGATCACTTATATTAAGCACCAAAATTTATTTTTCTTAACAAATAATTAAGTGGGACTAAATGAGGTTTAACAGATTTTGAACTATTTTTAAAGAGTAAAATTATTAAACTATTTTTTAGAATTCAAATTATTGGATTTTCTTCTAAGTCACAGAAAAATCAATCAATTGAATGATTGATACAATCGATTGAGTTTTTGATAGATTTAAAAACCAGTTTTCTTATATAAGGGGGAACATGTGTTTTCATATGTATCCAAGACATTTGAGCGATCACTTGTGATTTTCTAAGAGAGAAAAAACGTGTGTACACCTTGAGAACTTGTGACACATTTACTTCAAGAAAAACCTCAAGAATCTTAATTTTGGAGCCTTGCATTGAGTGGGTTCCGTGCAACAGTGGTTTTAAACGAAACTAGGTCTTCTACACTGTTCTTAATCCATTTGTATTTTGTTTTTGTGTAGAAGCACTACATTGTTCTTTATGATTTGATTTTTCTTGTATTGTGAGCGATTTGGTTACAAATTACAAAGGTTTGTAATTTGTAAATGTGGTTTTCATACCCATATTGCATAGGGTTTGTAATTGGGTTTGTGCAATAGGGTTTTGCATTGTTTTCACAACTGCTGTGGGGTGCAGTAGATTGTGTGCTGCGGGGAGCAGTGTTATCCCTCTGGGAGCAAGGTGTTTGTATTGTTTTGAACTGATCTTTGTGATATTTTTAGTGGAACTCTTTGCTAGTTGGCAAAGGACTGGATGTAGCCCTTGAGAAAGGGTGAACCAGTATAAATCTTGTTGTGCTTGATCTCTCTTTCTCTCTTCTTGAAAGCTTAATCATATTTTCTGTCCCTTGATCAATAAATTGTTCATCACACATAATTGATTGTTCATTCTGCTGGTGTTATATTGTGTTCTCTAGAACTATTTTCACATCTGTATAATTGATTGTATTTGTTCTTGAGTCTATTTGAGAGTTTCTTGTTAAATATGATTACTGTATAATTGATTGAGTTTTTGGAAACTTGTCTTCTTGAATCAATTGTTGTTTCTGGTTCTGTCTATTAATCTGGATTGTCTTGCTTTGTGATTGATCTTCAGTTTACTGTTAATCCTGTTTCTGTGATTAATATTGCATCCAATTGATTGTGTCTGTGTTTCTGTAAATTGTTTCTTGCTGTTTTTCAGATCTGTGTATTGTTTCAATTAATTGTTTTTGATATGGAATTTATTGATCTTTTGTTGTATACTTCAAGATAACACTTTTCAGTAGTTTCAATAAAAAAGTTTCATTCTACATTTAATACTTTCAATTTTTGCGAAAAAATTTAAAAGTTCAATTCACCCCCCTCTTGAACTCGGCCTAAACTGTAGAAAATAGGTTTAGGCTGAGTTGAAGAGGGGGTGAATTGAACTATTAATTCTTTTCTAAAACTTTTCGCCAATACTGGAGAGTATGAAAGATTGAATGAATCTTCTTTATCAATTCACTGATCAATTGAATTCAGAATTACACAATAGGAATCAGTATGTCAAAGAACTAATTCAATCAATTATACAGATTTTTCAAAAATTGAAACAACACAATACAATTCACTTAAACAAACAGTTACTGTAGTTGAACAAAATACTGTCAGAACCACAAGAGGAAGCAATTTACTCAGTTAAGAAGCATATTAGAACAATGCAGAAATAATCAGATAATGAACACTCCAAGAAATTGCAACTTATCTCAAGAAAGAATGTTATTCAAAATGTTCTTTTAACCAACAATGTTAATAGGAACCAGTTAATGGGTTAATTTGATTAATAACACTATCAGTCAATTAGCAAGACGAAATAACAAGTTCAGACAAACAAAGATTATCAGTTGAATCATCAGACAATAGGCGCGAAAAATAACTTTTTGATAGTGTGAAAACAGAAACTCAAATGCGTTGAAGAAGAGATAAAGAAAGATCATAAACACAAGATTTTATCCTGGTTCACCCTTCCTTAAGGGCTACGTCCAATCCTTTGCAAACTAGTAAATATTTTCACTAAAAGATCACCAAGATCAGTTTTACAAGATACAATACTGCCCCCCATAGAAACCACACACTACTGAACCTTACAGTGGGTGTAAAACCAATGTAGAAACCTCTGCAAACAACAAGTTATAATTACAACCCTTTGTAACTTGTAACCTTCAGTTCCAGTACAATAAATGTATCAAGAATACAAACAATACACATTAATTCCACTCAACAGATTACACAATGTATTAAGAACAGAGTGGAACACTTAGCTCTGATTCAATATCATAGTTTGTAGTAGATCAATTCAGCAGTAAAGCTCCAAGATCAGTTTTCTTGTTGAAAAACAATTGCTCAATCGATCAAAAGGTTTGCGCGCATTTTTCTCTCAGGGATTTTACAAAAATTTGCTCAACATGAATTCTATACTTGTTGTTATATGAAAAACACGTGCATGTCCCTTTGTATAGAAACACTGTTATTTTTTACCGTTAAGACTAAAATCACTTGGGTCACCATTCAATCAATTAACAACATCCTATGACTTAACAAAAAATATATCAGGTTCAGATTCTGAAAACAGTTTACTTATTACCTATCTGAATTTGATGAACAAAATGTGATTTGCTTTATTCTTAAAATCTTTTGAAAAATATTATTAAGCAACTTTATTTTTGGAGCGTACTTTTGAATAATCAATCATGCAATCATATGATTTTAAATCAGAGACACTACTCACAACCACACACCCTGCCTAATCTAGGACCAATACTCTATCAAGCTCTTCAAGTAGAGATGCACTTCATGTTGTAGCTAGGATCCATTGTAGACTTCACTCTTGTGTTAATTTCATCAAATCATATCCAGTAGCTATTGGTGCTAACATAAACCTTGTTTTTCATGTCGTTGTACTCAAGGTAGTCAGATCCATAGTTTCAGAAATTCCAGTGACTTTTGGTTGCTAGGGATCTTTATGTTAAGCTCCTCCTTGTCAAAGATCTTCCCGAGGCCAATTAAATGGTTCACAACGTGTGTGAATCTTTTCTGCACATCTGCTATGGTTTCTCTAGGCTGCATTCTATACAGTCCATACTTGAATGAGAGTATGCTTTCTTGCACGCTTCACATCACTTGTTCCTTCATGGGTTACTTCCAGAACGTCCCACATTTCCTTTGTTGGAGAACACTGGGATACCCTGAAAAACTCATCCAAATTCAAAGTTGAAGTTATTATATATTTTGCATACAGTCAAACTGAGCTTTCTTTCTCCCAATATCATTCCATTTAGAACAAGGTTTATCAACAATTTCATCATTTATAATAGTTTTAGGCACATAAGGTCCATTCACAACTTCATTCCACATTCCATGGTAAAGTGATTCAATAAAAAATTTCATTATGACTTTCCGAATTGGATAGTTAACCCCACTGAATAAAGTCTAAGACAAGGTTTGGCCGAGTTCAATAGGAGGGGTGAATTGAACTCTTGAAAAAATTTCGCAAAATGTACCTTTATAGGATGAGAAATGAAAATTCTTTAATGAAACTATTAAAAGATCATATTAGAAAGTGTACACCAAAGGTTCAATTTATTCTAGAAACAAGAACAATCAACCAGAAATAATAAACTGAAAACAGGTATTAGTTTAGTAAACCCAGAAAACTATTTGAATAAATCTGGAAAGACAATATTGAAATCAAGTCAAGAAACCAATTAAAAATGCTTCCAATCAAAAGTTAACACTACAAGAAAAAGGTTGTTTAGAGACCAATTTTCAACTACCAAATGAAATGGTTACTAATTGTGACCAAAATAGTCACCAAATTAGATTTTGGTTACTAAATAACTACAAAATAGAAGTAATGATTGAATTTAGTGACCAATTAAGTCAAATAATTTGTATCTAACATTAGCTCCAAGGTTTTAGTGACCTATGCTATTAGATTCTAAATTGGTATCTAATTAAGTTAGAGACTAATGCTAGATACCAATTATTTGACTTAATTGGTCACTAAATTCAATCATTACTTCTATTTTATAGTTATTTAACAACCAAAATTTAATTTGGTGACTATTTTGGTCACAATTAGCAACCATTTCATTTGGTAGCTAAATATTGGTCTCTAAATAGGTTTTTTCTTGTAGTGTAAAAGAAATTTGTTAAAATGAATCAATTATTCAACAAAAAGAATTCAGATTTGATTTTTATAATCTGAAGTAATAAATATTTCAAGAAAAGCTTTTTTTTTTGGAAAATCAAATTAGTAACTTTAGTGAATTGAAACACAAGCTAGATTCAAAAACATATTTAGTATATTATTTTAGAGGAATTAATAGTTTCAGGAAAAATCAAAAGTAACACCAGAATATTAAACAATCAATTTAGTGATTAATATTCAATTTTGCAAGCAAGAATAACAGCAAGAAATGTTCAAGAAGAGAGCAAGAAAGAACAAAAACACAAGATTTTATCGTGGTTCACCCTTTCTCAAGGGATACGTCCAGTCCTTTGCCAACAAGCAAAGATTTCCACTAATCAAGATCACCAAGATCAGTTTACAACAATACAAACACTTGCAATCAGCAAGAACACACTGCTCTCAGCAGTTAACCACTTACTGGAACCTTCAACAAGTTAAACATAGTACAAAACTCACTGTACCAACCCAATTACAATACCCAATGTAATTTGAACACAACAACTACTGTCACAAATTACAGTCCCACTGTAAAGTGTAACTTAGAAAACCCACAACTCAAGAAATGTCAAAGATTGTTCAATACAACAACGCTTTTATACGCAATCAAGTACAAAATGATTTAATATAGTATAGAAGACTTAGCCCTGGTGGTAAAATCAATGTAACACCAGTCTCAATCGACTAAAAGCTTCAAGATCAGATTACTTTCAATTCTTGATGTAGAAATTCAAATGATATTGATCGCAACCTAAGAAGAGCACTTTTCTCTCTTTTGAAATCACAAAATTCTTGCTCAATAATCTTAGAGAATGTTTTTCATACGTTCAAAATTTGCGCTCCTGTTTTATATAGAGCAATGTTTTTTAACAGATAAAAATATCAATCGATTGATTTAAAGATGCAATCGATTGTTTTCCTTTGACACACAAATTGTTTTCCAGCAAGTTCTGTTGGTATCACAGTTTATTGTAAAAATCTTGATTTTAATATTTCTTAAAACTTTGTAAATCAGAATTTGTTATTGGAGCTTTCTTTGAGTGAAATATGATGCACACATGATTTAGAACCAGACCAAACTCACACGCAATTCCCCAAACTAATTCTTAAACCAAAACAACCTCCAAGCTCTATGAAGACTTCAATTCATCCACTTGTAGGCTTTAATCCAATCTTCATCATGTAATTAGCTTCATCAAATCCCTTAGTAACTCTTGGTGCTAACATAAAGGAGGCCTGTTAATAGATCCACCCTCTACAAAAAGCAACTTTCCCTCATCCATAGGATCAAAATCTTGAATAACTTTCAAGAGTTAGCTCTTAATACCAATTGAAAACACTTTAGGATGAGTTCAAGAGGGAGGGGATGAATTGAACTATTAAAATTGTTTAACAAATATGATTTTAGAAAGAATGAAAGTTTTCAATAAAGTCTCTTAACCAGTAGTTTATAAGTGGACACCAAAAAAAATAATCGATTTCATTTTAACAAACAATTGATTGATATTTCACGCATAATCATTCCACAAAGTTCTGGCTAACTCTTCCAAGACCGATTTTTCTTTTCAACTACGCGTTTTGTTGAGGAGTTATTGGAGCAGAAAAGTTATGTTTAATCCCACGTTTATTGCAAAAATTTTCAAACTTTTCATTTTGAAATTCTCCGCCATGGTTAGTTTTAATTGCACAAATATTACAATTATTTTCATTTTGCAAAATTTTGGAAAGTCCTTTGAAGATTGAGAATGCATGATCGTTGGTTACTATGAATGCAGTCCAAGTAAATCTAGAGTAATCATCTACAATTACAAATCCATAGTAATTACCACCTAAGCTCATAGTTCGAGAGAGACCAAATAGATCCATGTGTAGCAGCTCAAGGAGTCTAGAAGTTGAAACAAAGTTTTTCATTTTAAAAGAAGTTTTAGACTGTTTCCCCTTTTGGCATGCATTACATATTCTATTCCTCTCAAACTTGTGTGTAGGTAACCCATCAACTACATTCCTAGACACTAGCTTATTTAAGCGATGCATATGAATGTGAGTTATCCTTCTATGCTAGAGCCAAGATTCATCATTCTTGGAGAGTAAACATGTAAGATCATATGTAATATCACAAATGTTCAACATGTATGTATTGTTTAACCTTTTACCAATTAACGATGTCTGTCTTGTGGATGTATATGAAATAAGGCATAAGTCAGACTTGAATGTGACTTCATATCCTTTATCACACAATTGGCCAATGCTCATCAAGTTGTGTTTTAGCCCTTTAACCAGCAAGACATCATTGATTAGTATCGAATCTTTGCTCATAACATTTCCTCTGCCAAGCATTCTTCCTTTGTTGTTATCTCCATATGTAACAAAGCCTTCTTATCTCATTTTTAAATTTATGAACTTGGGAGCGTCTCCTAATATGCTTTGCACAACTGTTATCTAGGTATCACAACTGCTTCTTGGATGTCCAAAGTTCCTGCAAAATAGATTCAGGTTCAAGAAGTGGTTCCCTGTTAAACTTGGGTCTAGATATGTTAATTATACCCTTGGGCACTCAATTTACAAGGCCTTTTGGATAATCGTGCAATCTAACTCTGCAATGTCTAACAGTATGGCCTCTTTCCATGCAATAGAAATAAGAAGCAAATGGTGATGTTAAGTTTTTGCTGTGATTAAAAAAGTTTTTAAATTTCTTCACCTTCTTTTGAAAACCATTTTGAAAGCCAATGTCTGTTTTGTTAAAAACACAATTTTGAAAACTAAGCAGTGCACTTAAATTTGCAGTTCCTATTGAAAATTTAGAAACAATCTTTATCAAATATTTGACTTTTTCTTGCAAAACTTCACAATTGGAACAATTGATTGGTCTAATAGATTCAGTGCAATTACAAGAGTAAATCAATTCAAGACATTTAAAATCAATTTACAAATTCATTAACTCTTCTTCTAATTTACTGACTTTATTTTCAAACCAACTATTCAATCCTTTTAATCTATTGTTCGAAAGGGCGATAATTATTTATGTTTCCCACTTTCTGATTGTATAATGATAACAGTAAAGATAAGTTAGTTCCTAATTATTAGGCTTTTACACCATTTTGTTGTAATTGGGCCAATTAGGTTTCAGTTCAAAGTTTGTTATTATTTTGACACCATTTTGGATATTTTAACAGATTTGAGTGTGTTTCGTAAAACCATTTTTGTCCTTTCCTTTGATTATTAATTGAAAATGGTGGTATTCTTTTGGGTTGTGTAAATTGCTAAGTGTGGGAATTGCCTGAGATGTGCGCAAGATGCTAAGTGTGCGAGAAGGTTGATTGATCGAGTATGGATTTCAGGACTTATTTTTTTTTTATCGTGGATTTCATTCTTCTCTCTTCTTGTCATGAGATTTTATCCGAAAAAGAAAGAGAAAAAAAGAGAAAAAAATGATAAAAAAAGAAAAAAAAAAGAATTAAGAAAGAGAGAAGAAAATGCTTGTATAGCTTGGGTTGGAGTAATTTGTGTAATTTCAATTATTGGGTAGCTTTTAGGATTAATTTTATTGATGTTGCAAAAATATCATGCTTTTGATTACTTAGCCTTCATTTTCTTTTATCTAGGTCTAGATTTTACCCATGAGTGCAAAAGAATAAGTATGAGGGAATTTGATAATTATTTATTTTTACCACTTTCTAATTGCATAATGATAACAATAAAGATAAGTCAATTGGTAATTATTAGGGTTTTACACCGTTTTGCTGTAATTGGGCCAATTAGGTTTCAGTTAAAAGTTTGTTATTATTTTGACACCATTTTCAGAATTTTAACAGATTTGAGTGTGTTTCGTATTTTGTCCATAACTTTTGCCACAAAACTTGGATTTACTTTATTCTGATTTTGTGTTGCAGATAACTTAAAGATCTACAAATGCTATTCAAGAACCAAGAGAAAATTAAAACTGGAAAGTGGTTAAAATTGGACTTGAAGTTGGTACACAAAGGCTAGACAGCAAGGCGACACCTAGATATTTTGAGCATATTTTCTTTATGGAGGGTTATTTAGTCATTTCATGTTTTAGGTTAATTTTTTTTTAAAATAAAGCTCTCTTGGTAGAGCTGAGGGACATCACATGATAGTAGACAGTAGATAACTAAATACAAATTTTCTTTTTCCTTTCTTTCTCTTCTATTCAATCTGATCTCCATGTTTCTTAATCCTTAGGTTCATGTTTTGTAATTCTTTCCATAATTACATGCTCAATTGCTATTTTAATTTGATTATTAGATTTACTAATTGGATTAATTTAGTAATATAATCAATATCGATTGGATTGTGTTGTGAAATTTTTGAACCGATGTTCAAGTAGGAATAATATTGTTGTTCACAGTGGGCAATTGCAGCTGTTCAACATATTGTGTATTCAGCGAGATGCTCTACGATTGTCGGGTGTTCGGAATGTTAAATAGATGCAAAGATCTCAGTCTATTTAACCCACACATGTAATTATGATTTTCTTTAGGAACCAGTGAGGGATTTGGGAAAGCCGAAGAGAGGTCGCGTTAATTTTTATTTTATTTCATTTATCTAATCTGTTTTTATTTCATTATATCTAATCTATTTAAAATTTTATTTTTATTTTATCACTTGCATTTATTTAATCTATTTATAATTTTGTTTTTATTTTATTACTTCCATTTATTTAATCTATTTAAAATTATGTTTTTATTTTATTACTTGTATTTATTTAATTTGTTTAAAATTTTGTTTTTGTTTTATTACTTTAACTCATTTAATCTATTTTAAATTTTGTTTTTATTTTATTACTTGCATTTATTTAATCTGTTTAAAATTCTATTTTTATTTTATTACTTGAATTTATTTAATCTATTTAAAAATCTATTTTTTATTTGCATTTATCTAATCTATTTAAAATTCAGTTTTTATTTTATTAAATTTAACTATTTAATTAAAACCCCATAATTCTTTTAAGAGAACGACTGAGTAGTCTTTGCGAAGAATGACCTAGGTTAGCTATACTACAAATTTAGCTTCCTAGTGTAATTTGGGGTGCGTTCGGCAGTGCGCATCAAAGGGCTAATTTGTTAGCTTCCTCTTGAGTCTCTTTAAATCCATTAAGCAATGTACTATAATTCTCATGAGTCAACGATATATTGGAACTTACACTGCTTTCGGATGAATCACATCCAACCATCAAACATGTATTTTCTTCTTCTTCTTTTTCTGAAGAGCAGTTGGAGGATGTGTCATTCTCCTCCGATGCAATGTAACCTTTTTGTTGCCTTGTATTTTTACTGAACTTCTTCTCAGGGGTTTTCTCCTCGTGGGACTGATTTGCGCATTCAACCTTTATGTGTCCCTGCTTACCACAACCAAACAGGTAAAGTTAGAAGAACCATCAATCTCCTTTCCTTTCTTCTTAAAGAACTTTCAGAACTTCCTGGTAAGCAATGTCAAGGTCTCAATATCACTACAGTTGCTGGAGCATCCATCATAGCTATCATCTCTCTGAACAGCAGACTTAAGAGTAATTTCCTTCATCCTCTTTTCTCCATTTTCCTGCTCATTCAGTCTGTTCATCTCTAGCTTGTGCTTTCTCAACTTTCTGAATAATACTGCAGCAGTCAAGGTAGTGAGATCTCTGGTGCCAACTCCTGTCTAAGTACTTCAGAATCTTTATGTTGAGCTTGTCTTTATCAACACCTTTCCAAGACAAATCAGGGGATTCATAATGTGTGTGAATCTCTTCTGAACATCATTTATAGTTCCCCCGACTTCATTCTGAAAAGCTCATACTCCTGAATCAATGCATCCTTTCTGGCACGTTTGACATCACTGGTGCGTTCATGTGTTACCTCCAAGGTGTCCCACATCTGCTTTGCTGGCATGCATTGTGAGACCCTAAAAAATTCATCGAAATTAAGGGTTGAGATAATTAATGTTTTTAGCCATGCAATCATATTGAGCTTTTTTACTTTCAATATCAATCAAATTAGACCATGGTTTATCAACATATTAGCCATAAAAAAAACTCTAGGAATATATGGACCATTAACAATAGCATCCCAAACTCCATGGTCTATTGATTCAATAAAGAATTTTATTCTCACTTTCCATAATTGATAGTTCCCTCCATAAAACAATAGAGGTATATTAATATAGGCTCCCTCTGCAAACGGAAGTTTATTTTAAGCCATTTGGATCAAACTTGATTAAATTTTAAGAACCTGCTCTTGATAGCAATTGTTTAAAATAGTATAGGCTGAAGTTCAAGAGGGGGGTGAATTGAACTATGAATTCTTTTTGAAAAACTTTTGTGGGAGAATGCAAATCTTGATTAACCAATATATTATGAAATTATTTTAGCACAATACAAGCAAACAATCAGCTAAAAACGAAAACAACTTGTTGAAAATATGATCATACTGAATTTTCACAATCTGTCTAGTAAAATAATCGATTAAAATGTCAACAATCGATTAAAATTTCTTGGTAGTCAAGAAATAGAAAAAGTAACATATTGATGAGAAAACCAATGGGTTAAAATTTATCCAATAATTTTTGGTCAAACTCACAAGTATTCAGGTAAGAAAAACAATCGATTGAAATTGCAAATCAATTGATTGAATTTTTTCTAGTAGTAGTTTTACAAAAATATAACAGTGAAAACTACTAATTGATTTGCACCATCAATCTGTTTATATTCAAGAAAGACTAAAAATGAACCTTATAAATTTCCAATAAAAAAATTATTAAAATTACAAATCAATTGATCAAAATTGACAAAATCATTGTTAACAGTTTCACAACAGTAAAGGTGAAAACAGTAAGTTGATTTTGTATTCAAATTATTGAAATTTTTAATTTGAAATTTAATCAGATTCAAATATGTCAAAATCAATTGCTTACAACATTGTTAATAAAAAACTTGGGCTAAAAGTCACTTTTTATTAACAGTCCAGAGAATCAATCGATTAATTTTACATTCAATTGATTGCTTTATTAGCAAAATGAATATGCAGTGCAAAACCAGTTCACGATTTTCAACGAGTTCAAGAATAGTAAGAGATCACACAACTTTTATACTAGTTAACTCTTTTACAAGAGCTACACCCAATTTCTTTTCCACATAAGCAAGTATTCCACTAATCAATTAAAGATTAAAAGGAAACACTAGTTCAAGACCCAATATTGAACCCTACAAGATTGATCAAGACACCCTATACAGCATCCCACTGCATAGCTGTAGAAACCACTGTAGAACCTACCTAAAAACTCTATCTAGATGAAACACCAACACCAATTACACCTAGAAACCTTATCTAAATGAGTTACAACACACACAATAGAGGAAAAGAAATTACAAATCAATGATCACATCAAAATGAAACTTACAACCTATCAAGAAAGGTAAGAACCACTATCCTAAACACAAAGGTTGTTGTAATGATGCTTCAAACACTCAAAGGCATACCAGATTAGCTCAAAGATTGAGAATCAAGGTTGTTCTTTTGAAATCTTTGAAACACCTCTCCACCAAAAAGCTTTCTTGTTCACCCTGTGGTCTCTTAATTTAAAAACTCAAGTATTTTCAATGTCTAAAATCTAGAAAAGCTGAAATGAAAGTTGCAAAACTTGTTCTTTTATAACGATTTTGCACTTAAGTGAAATAAATCGGTTGTTTTTCAATTCAATTGATTGATTTTATTGAAGTACAATTCAATCGATTGATTTTCAAAAACAATCAACTGTTTTCGTACAATATTAAAAAAATTTCATTAAAACTTATTTTCAAAAACAAATTTACATTTGATTCATTGGAGGTTTTGCATACTTTTATCATGATGAAATCAAGCAAACAAGACTGTTCAAACTTGGATTGATTCATCAAATCTTCAAGGTTGGATTCTTGCCAACAATTTGGATGGTTTACTAGACTCACCCTAATGGTTAGAAGACTGATAAATCATGTTAAGATGTTCAAAAGTAGAGTACATACTTTTCAGTTCTTCTTCCAATGAGTTTACTCTTTCTTCCAACCAATTGTTTAAGCCTTTCAATCGATTATATGTCTGGGTCAATCTATTTGCTTCATCATGTGTTCCTAAAAATGCTTGAAGCAAGGTGTTATAGTTCTCATGATTCATAAAGATATTAGAGATAGCACTGCTTACATCAGATTGATCTTTTGCCATCAAACACAGGTTAACCTCCTCATCTACTTTTGGTGAAGAGCTGGTTGTAGAATCATTTTTATCCCATGCAAAGTAAGCCATTTTTCCTCTGTTGTTCTTGCTAAACTTCTTTTTATCCAAAGCCTTTTCTTTATAGATCAATTTGGCGCACTCCATCTTAATGTGTCCCTATTTTCCAAAGCCAAAACAAGTAAAATTAGTAGAACTTGAATCAGTTTTCGTGGGATACCTCTTTGATTGCTTATTCTTCTCTTTCCCCTTCTTTTCAGAAACGTGTTGAACTTTCTGGTGAGCATGTTCAAGGTTTCTTCTTCACTGTCCTCACTCAATCCAGTCTCACTTATTTCTTCTAAAGTAGCATATTTGAGTGTTAATCTCGTAGCCTTTCTGTCTCCATTTTTCCTGCTCCTTTAGCTTCATTTCAAGCTCATGTTCCTTGAGTTTTCCAAACAAGGATATTGTGCTCAAGGTAGTGAGATCCCTGGTTTCAGATATTTGTAGTGAATTTTGTTGCCAAGTTCTGTCAAGACACTTCAAGATCTTTATGTTAAGCTTGTCATTATCGAAGATCTTCCCGAGGCCAATGAGATGGTTCATAGTGTGTGAATCTTTTTTGCACATCTACTATGGTTTCTCCAGCCTGCATTCTAAACAATTCATATTCTTTTATGAGAGTATGATTTCTTGCATGCTTCACATCAATTGTTCCTTTATGGGTTACTTCCAAAATGTCCCACATTTTCTTTGGTGAAGAACACTAGGATACCCTGAAAAACTCATCCAAATTCAAAGTTGAAGTTATTATATTTTTTTGTCATGCAATCAAATTTAGCTTTCTTGCTCTCGATATCATTCCATTCAGAACAAGGTTTATCCACAGTTTCACCATTTATAATAGTTTTAGGCATATAAGGCTCATTCACAATTGCATTCCACACACCACGATCAAGTGATTGAATGAAAATTTTCATTATGGCTTTTCAAAAAGAATAATTGATCACACTGAATAAGGAGGTTTGCTAATAGATTCACCCTCTACAAAAGGCAACTATCCCTCAGCCATAATATCGAAAACTTTGAATAATTTTCAAGACTTAACTCTTGATACTAATTGAAAACACTTTAGGCTAAGTTCAAGAGGGAGGGTGAAAGGGTGAATTGAACTATTAAATTGGTTTTGTCAAATATGGTTTTGAAAGAATGACAATTTTCAAGAAATTCCTTTAACCAATGGTTTGTAAGCTCAGTCTAGAAAAAAAATTCATTTCAGATAATCAGATTTTATGGAACACAATTTGTATAATACAAGAACCAAAAGAAATCAAATGAATTCAACTAGATAGATCAATGAACCTAATAAGCACAATACCTAGATTTATTAATCAGTACACAGTAAGTTGAATAAAAAAATTAAATTGATTTATTTCAAGAACAATTGATTTATTTTTACACAGAAGATACAATAATATAGCAGATCAATTTGTGAATCAAGATTAGAGAGAGAGAGAGAGAAATCAAACAAGCAAGATTTATACTAGCTTACCATTCCTCAAGGGCTACACCCAGTCTTCCTTGCCAATAAGTAAAGAAAATTCACTAATCAAACTTAATCGTATACCCTATACAATCAAGACACTTTCTTGCACCCTGCAAGAATTACAAATATGTAGTAACCTCCTTCCTTGCATCATGCAAACCAGATTCACTACACACACACCAACAAGCTATCATCCACTATTGCAATACAAATAACAACCAATTTGAATGAATTTTGCACAAAGACGTTTTTGCAATCAATTGAAACAATCAGTGGTTCAAAGATAATTGTAGAACTCTTTCCTATTTTTCAAGAAGACGTGAACAGTGCGAAGCTTTCAAAAAATAGTGGGAGCACACCAATAATTCCTTCTTGATTAAAGATCCTCTTTGAACACAATTCTTGATTTCTTTCTTCAAAAATCACAAGAGCAGTAAGGTTTCTCTATTTGAATATTTAGTATACTTTTTCGTAAAAACTCTGTATTATTTATTTATTTAAAAAATGTACAGAACATGTGTATTTAACACTGTTTCAGTTTGTTTTTGAAACATAATTCAAAAAATAAGTTACTTATTAACCTATTAGTTCGTACAAATCAATCAATTAAAATTTTGTTCAATCAGTTTATTTTTACGAAAGACAATTTTTAAAAACAGTTCCAATTAACTTTGTTAAGATTTCTTGAGTGTCCACTAATATTTTAACATATGCACTTGATCTTCACACACACACTAAACTAGGACAAAGCCATCATCTCTTCTTTGTCTTCACTTTGACTGATTTTTCTTTTTGCTTGACTTAGCCATATACCAAATCTGTGAGATTTATAACACGAGCTTGTATTAAAAGAGGTTGGGACCAATTAATTATTTAATTAATTCATAACTAAAAAATAATGTCTATTTTACACACTAATCAAGTTATTATTTGTTGTAATATTTTGTGGATGTTCAATCGTTCAATGCTGAATCCATAAACTACGTTAGATCTAAGTGGACAACATATGTTATCAATTTTTGCAGCACATTAGGCTAAATGATATTACAAAACTTCGTAAACATGTTTTGGTAATTCTACCTTTCACTTATGGATTTTATGTTTTAAAATTTTCATACTTGACATTTGAAATACCAACATCGACAGGTTTTTGTGCCAAAAGTCATGAAATTTTGGCCGAGACATTTTTTAGTCATACTGATGCAAAACAAGAAGAAATAGATCGAAAATAATGTGGGTATGTTTTGGGTGCAAAACCAAGTCATTTTGGCTTGGTTTTCAATTTTGCCAGCTTTGGTGGTTTTCATGGCTGATAGTGACATGAAATTTTAACCTCAACCTTCCTTGGCCCTCTTTTAAATCAAACAACAACAAATTGACCCAAGAAAACATTTTTAGCTTATTGATTTTGAAAAACAATCCCTTATAAAAGTTAGTAAACCATTTTTACTTTAAAGCATTAATCAAATTAGTTCCAGTTTAATATTTTAAAACTTTTAGAAACCTTTTAGAGCTCGTTCCATTGATTTGAGATGCATGCACATGAACCATCAATACATACACACTAATTCTAGAGAAGCAATTCTTCATGCTTTCCTTATACTTGGCTTGACTTATCTTCATCAAATACCAAATTGCATCACTACCAACAATATCTAGTTTCCTCCTAAGAGTGTTGGGCTAACCTAGCTCTCTTTCACTTCCTAATCCATCTAACACATTCAAAACTCCATGAATTTCGCTACATCATCTTCAAACAACAACATCATCATGAAATCTTGGAAGAAGAAAGGATGAAGCATGCAATTGAAGCTAGAATTGCATCTGATAGGTAGAGAGGAAATTTTTTACTACCCTCTGATTAAGAATACCACTATCTCAAGTTTCAAAGCTATTTGGAAGATCAGTGTTAGCCAAATGTTGTAAAATCTGAAGTTGAGTATGTTGTGGCAGATTCTGAGACAAATTCCAAGAGTAAACATTCCAACCCTCAGCCACAAATGTAAGAGTAATCATTTTTTGAGAAGTCAAACCCACCAAACAACAAATGCATTTGGTAGAACACCGAAAATCATTCCAAAAATTTACTTTAAAGTATTCTCCAAAATAATGTCATAAAAATGTTTGTTCCCAAACCAAATAGAAGAAGATTGATGAGCACAAACCATAACATATTTAGAATGAAGGAATCTATCATGCATTATACCAGACCAAGTTAGAGAATTGTACCCAAAATCTCATGCAAGCCAAAGAAGGTAAGCTTTATTCTCAATATGCAAATCTAAGACTTGCAAACTCTCATTTTGTCTTGAAAAACAAACAAACTTCCCAATCACAGTAACAAGGCCAATTTTAAGAACATCACCAGTCCAGATAAAATTCCTAACCCATTTACCAAATTCTTATAATAGGTTTATAGCCCTTTGTAAACTTGAAAATTGTAAGACATAATACAAAGATAACATAATTAACAAGTTTCACACGTCCCATCGTACTAAGGCACTTACCTTTTTCAGAAGCAAGCATACTCTTGACTATCCTCTAAAGGTTGAAAAACTTGCATCTTAGAAGCCCTAGAAAAGATAGTCACACTCAGATAATTAAAAGGAATAGTGTCTCTATATCATTCAAGAATATTGCAGGTATTTTTATTAAAAGAAATAAACTCGTAAGCAGTGAGAAAAATACCTTTAGAAAAGTTCATCCACTAACCCAAGATAGAACCATCAACATGTAAGAACTTCATAAGATTGGTCAAAGCACACGGGTAGGAAAATCCTTACCCTTAGGACCAATCATATGAAGAATCTTATGAGAAGAAACCAACTGAGAAATCCCTTTACTAAAGACTTCTTCAGCTAAACAGAAAAGTAGAGGTTACAAAGGGTCTTTCTGACATACATCCTTCTCACAATTAAAATAGTCAACTATATTATCATTAATCCTAGTCAGAAGAAAAGTGGATTGCAAGGTAATATGGATCGAATTGATAAAAGTGGGGTGAAAACCAAAATGATACAATAACTATAGTACAAAATCTCAAATAAGGGTATTAAATACTCTAGAAATATTAATTTTAATAGCAACATTACCACTCTTCATCTTTTTAAACAACATGTTAACAACTTTAGAAGAAATACAAATACAATTCTTAATCTGGCCTCCTTTAACGAAGTGGTTTGATTATGTGAAATCACCCTACTGCAAACAATACGAAGCCTATCAGCCAAAATATTGGTAATAACCTTAAACCTAAAGTTGGCAACGATAGTGGGCCAAAAGTCGTTGATAGCAATAACATCTTAGACCTTATGAATGAGAGAAATAATATTAGAATTCATTCTAGGGAGTATCCTCTTTGACAAAAAAAAAACTACTTAAACGTAGCACAAATCAACAGATATCATATCTTAGTAATTATGATAGAAAGATCCTCCAAAACTATCTGAACCAAGAAACTGTCCATATTCAAAGCAAAAAAATAGACTTAATTTTCATATAATCAAAAATTTTAGTCAACAAATCATTATCATAACAATATGAGGTATATAATTAGAAATCACAATAGAAATCTAATCCTAAGATATATAAAAGATTATTTTTCAGTATGCAAATCTTTATAAAAACTCATAATAGAGTCATAAATCATACCGCAATTATCATAAATCAAATCCCCTTAAAACCTATGAATATTATTAACATTACATCATTTTTCTCACCATAGCATAAAACAAGACAATATTTCTATCATCATCAAAAACCAATTCATGTGTTTTTTTTCTTCTGAGAGATAGAGTGACAGTCAAAATATTTATTTAATGTTTCAAAAATAAACTTTTTTTTATACTAAGAGATTGAAAATATTACAAGAAAACTTGATGACCAGGTTAAAAATAGAAAAAATATATAACATATTTTGACAAATTAGTTCATTTATAAACTAACTTATTAGCAAAATAATTTTTATCTTTTCCCTTTTAAAAATTGTGATTAAAGAAGTCGTTTAAATATATAGTAAGTAAGCTTATTGTGTGTGATAATAATCAAGTGAAAAAGCTATACTTATAATTAGTTGTGATTAAACAACTATATAAGACTGTTTTATATTATCGGAGCATGATTATTAAATATTTTTGTTAAAGATTGAATTCCTTTGTATGATGGTTATAATGTTTATGTTCGGAATATTTTTTATTTTCTTAGGTACATATTATTAACCTTTAGTCTTTGCAATTATATATGTTCAATCGATAAACAAACTTCTCGCTGTCGCTGTTATCATTGACACTTTCTTATTTGTATTCCTTTAGTTTAACTAATAATAATATAATGATGATGAAATAATAATTAAAAAAAATGAGTTCCTTGGCTAAAGTTGCCACTCACTACTGAAAAAACATCTTTTGAAGACTTTTGAACTATGGGACCAAGATCTGAGAAAAACCATATATTTAAGTGGACTATAAAATGCCACGAGATGAAGTCAAGGTTGGTATCCACAAGAAATAAATAAAGCTGAAATTTGTCTATTTACTTTTTCTTTCGGTGCTAGTAGATGAATTATTCCTGAACTATAAATGAAGAGACTGTTTCCTTCTTCAAATATTGATTTCCATTTTTCTGTTCATAGCGGAGACGAAAACTTTGACTTATGATTATAATGTATGATGACAAAAGTTTAATTATTCTTACAAAACCCTGTTTTCTTCTAGAACCAAATCTAGATCGAAAACCTTCCTCTATTATATGATTTTTAATTTAGTCAATGGACGTCATATACAATAACATTAAGAAACTCTCATCATTTAATTTAACATTATTAAATTTTAAATATATTACAAATTAAAGTATTTTTAATTGAATTGTTATTAAAAATTATTATTTTATTAAATATTTAAAATACTTTTATTTTTATTTAAATATACGTTATCATTGGATTATCAACAATAACAAGTTAAATCAAGTTAAATGATAAGTTGAAGAAGATTAAAAAAGAAACACATGACTTAATCGATAAGTAAAAAAAGAAAATGAAAAAAATCAAATACTTAAAAAATAAAAAAATAAATACTCATAAAAATTCTAAATAAAGCCGTTAATTTATTGATCAAGTGTTTGTTTATAAAATAACATAACGGAGTGCAACGAAGATTTGTACTCAATCTAAACTAAAGGAATATTTTAATACGTTCATTTGAGCAAAAATGTTAAAACAGCTCGTTCTTTCCTTAAGTTCTCTAATTGCTTCATCCAACATCTTCATTCATAACTGAACAGTTCCAACTCTATTTTATTTGACGAAACATAATTATTAATTATATTCTATTCTAGCTACTCATGAGTACAATTAGAAAAATGTTTATTAACTATTTTTCTTCTTTAATTATAAACAAATAAATTTTATTTCATAAAGTCATAAATTTTATTTCGTGCGTATTAAAAATGTATATCAACATATTTTATTTCTTTGATATTATTAACTTAGTTCGATTCCCAGTTATATGTGTAAAAGTTTAAATTTGTCAAATTCATTTTATCTTACTTGATCTAACTGGAGAGAGATCTTATAAATAAAGAAAGGCCCTGTTAATGTTACAGTCTTAGGAGAGAAAAAAATAGAGGAAAAATTGATTCGTATATTTATGGAACAATCTCCATAAAAATTGTGATTTCCGCTTCTTTCACTACTGGATGAAGTTAAAAATTGGACGTGACGTGATATTCTTTGTTTTGAACATGAGGATCGTGGATTGAAAATCTTTAATTGGAGAATTAAGTTTCAGATAGCTGCTTTATTTTAAGTTTTTTCTTTGTTTTTATATTTGGCTAAACATTTATTTGTGTATTTGATTTGACTGTTTTTGTATATTTATTTGATCATTTGTGTATGTGAATTTGTAGTTCACACATTAAGAGGATTTTATATATTAGAAATATTTGTGTCTCTTTTATGATTGTTATTTTTTTTTTCTTGTTGTTTCTTGTAAATCATTATTGTTCTTGTTGTTTCTGATAAAACATTGTAACTTAATGAAGAGATGAAAAGAAAAACACATAGTTCTTGATTTAGTTTGAAGTGCTTGTTACAGAACATAGGGAGGCATGTCAGAAAGAGGAATCAAACGGGGTAGAGAAAATAGGAGCAAGTCTAAGACAAGATACAAGAATGTGGAATGTTGTTATTGTATTAGGCACATCCAAGTAATTTTTTTTATAAAATAATAAACGGCTTCACCAAACCAAGAGCAAAGATGAATTGGCTAACAACAATATAAAGATATGATAAAAGATTGGCTAACAACAACATAAAGGAGATAGGGAAAGAGAGAGATTGCATAAGAAATTTATACTAATTTAGATCACAAATGATCCTTCATCTAGTTTTAGTTATTCAACCTTAGAATAACTCGTTTCCACTATTTTTAAATATTTGTACAAGCACTCACAATAGCAATTAAAAACATAAGACGTCAAATCACCACAAGATCAACTCTTGAACACACTTTAAGAGGATATATTCAACCTTTGGAATATTTGATAGAAGCATCCTCGGAGCAACGGAAGAACTTAGAAAATTTGAAAACGTTTCCCAAGTTTCAAGAATGAAACTCAACACTTAAAGCCTTCACTTTCAAGGAAGGTTAAGGAAGGTTCGTTGGTGATGAGCCGACACATTTTAAATTACTTCAAAGAACAAGAAGACGAGCATAGAAACATAGTCAATTCTCATTCAATTGAAAGTGGCTTACAAGAGGGACAAGGGACTCTGTATATAGATGGAAGATCCCTCTTGCACTTTATGTTTTAAGGGATGTGGGGTAAAAAGAAACGGCAAATGTAGTTGCACACTCTAAATAGATGTCCCAAACTAGTTCAAAGTCCCACATTTTGCAATTCAAAGAAAATTCATGTCTTTATAAGCGTTTTTGCTCCCTTACTTTGTGCATGAATGTGAGTATGGACTGATTTTTGGCCATGTGTTGACCTCCTTTGTAGGATTTTTAACTTTCCAATTGATGCCTAATTAGGATGGACGAAATTGAGTAGGTGATGAAACCTGTCTCCGAGACTACAAACAAGAATAAAGAGGTCACTGAGTTAGAGCCTTGATCGCTCTAGAGATTTTAGTGCCATGTGCCAACTAAGAAAAATGAGTCCAACAAGGTCGTACATGCCACTCCAAGTAAGTGCCACATGGGAGCTTCTTCTTCTAGCTTCTTTTGCCACTTGTCCAACTCTCATTGGACATATTTGAAGCTTAAACTGCAAGCTACCTTTGCCACATGGCACTCTCCCAATGCAGAGGATCCTCTCCAATCATGGCTTGCCACTTGTCAAGCTCTTATTGGAAAGTTTTTGAGAAACTAGCAAGACAAGAGATTTTTTTAGGCTATAAATAAGAACTTTGTGTAATTGAAATTAGGATTTGAATAAGTAATGAAATGTTGGCCAATTTTTTCCTCTTCACTCTTGCTCAAAATCTCTCTTTAGAATAGTCTCTTTTCTAGACTTGCTTTTGCTCCCTCCTAGGTGTGTTGGCATAACCTCACACCTAATGCACTCCAAATTCCATCTCAAACACTTCAATTCTCTACAAAGATCAATTCCTCTACTGTATCTACTTCAATTTTCATTCAAAACATCAAACCTTCAAGAAGAAACATATTGAAGCATGCAATTGAAGCTAGAATTGCATCAGTAGGTAACTAGGGTTTTGACCACCCAAACTACCCTAATAAAGGCCCAATTGGAGGCACACTATGCTCCTACTTTTTACACAAGAAAACTACTATTCCTATACAAAATTTCTACTTCTATTTTTATAGAAGACTACTCCTATACATTTTTACAAGCCTATACAATTTATTTAGAGGACTAATAAGAATGGAGATAATCCTATTATTTGTACTCTTAAATGTAGAGCCTTCCTCCTTGAGGCTTCATCTTCTCATTTCTTCTTAGCCAAAGTTATGGTGGTTGGTTAGTCCTCCATCAATAGTCCACTACAAACCAAATAAAGTCTTAATTACAAAAGAAGATATACAATAGAACGCATTCCAATGACTAAGAAAACAAAAGAATGTACTATAATTCACAGCATAAAGACAAAACAAGGTTGATTCAACTACACAACATATCCTTATTGATCTGAAACTTGAAAGCGCCCTTTTGAAAATGAAAATAGCTCAAATGATCTCAATGTGATTTTTATTTCCCTGTAAAACCAAGGTTCTATATGTAGAGTTCAGAAAATACCGATTTAAAGAAAGTTCACAAATTTAACCAATTCTTTCAAGCTAGTAATTGATTATTCTCACTAAAATTTGAAAAATAATTATAACATTTTTTGTTTTAATAAATTATGGTATGTGTTAATCGATTAATTCAACTTTATATTTAATACAAAATGTTAGCACCAAGGCTAAGCATGTGATTTGATGAAGTCAATATTATGAGCTCCAAGGCTTAGCATGTGAAGCTGATGAAGACTGCCTCATGAAGAATCTGTTGGAACCAACCTGGACCAGAATTATTCAAGAGAAGACTTTGTGCCAACATGAAGATAGTTGGGTGTTTAGGTCCTGGTCCTTAGTTGGGTTTGTGTGTTGGTGATTGGCATAGTCCTTAATCACTTATGGCATGGATCATCACTTTTGAGGTGCTAAAAAGATTCACAAAGATTTTTATTAAAACTGTTTTTAATAAAAATAACCCAAAATGTTTTTGCTGGAAAACGATTTTCAATCGATTGAATTTCCAAAACAATCGATTGAATGTGACAG
>Ga0123340_1000481_pt1 | contig 26598 bp, 24 predicted proteins | sample SirMexnodulemix_FD_89961 | JGI IMG/M metagenome (GOLD analysis project Ga0123340, IMG submission 89961) | Root nodule microbial communities of legume samples collected from Mexico - Siratro Mexico nodule mix | ecosystem: Host-associated > Plants > Roots > Nodule | place: Mexico: Nepantla...
AAGCCCAGGCTTTAAACCTGGCACTGACACCATTCAATTACCTTATTTTCAAACATAAACTTTCAAAAATACAAATCAAAACAACCAACAATCTTATCATCAAAGAACTACGTAACCCTGATTTTCCACTCTTAAATGGAGATACGTAGGAGCAAGTCAAACCTTGTCGGACTCCCTAAAATCGAAAAAAATATTTTGTTTATTTTATTTTAATCTCTTTCTTGAGAAAATAAATACTTTAAATAATCACACTCAAATTACTTATTTAATTAAAGGTACCGTCTTAGGACGGGCGTTGTGGGGGTGCTAACACCTTCCCCACACATAACCGACTCCCGAACTCTAAATCCGGTTTTGCGAACTTGCCTTATCTTGTTTTTTATTTTCTATAGTTTTTCCTAATAAACTATGGTGGCGAGTCCTCTGTTTTGAAAATTAAAAATAAAATTATTTTTATTCGCCGTCCCCGTCGTGACCCCAGTTGCGACAGATTGTACTTGATCTAAGATCAAGTTTAAATCTAACTTAATCTTAAAAACTAGTAAATAAAGTGAAGATGGTTATTTACTTGTGTATTTGTGTATATTATTTTTATCATATTAGTAATAGTTAACACCAGTATCAGGTTAAAGATAAGACATTTAAACCACATAACTAGTGGCAGTGAGAATCAAATCAAGAATAAACGGGGAACTGCTCTATCTAAATGGGGTCTGGCTAGAGGCATCAGTTACCACCAACAAGACTCATTCACTATGGTAGGTATTTTATCTTTTGTAGTTTACAAAACCCAGTACACATAAATCTAAGAGCTTCATTAAACTTAGGTAATATTAATTTACAATTACTGTAATTTAGAATCACTGAACATGATTGAAATGTACATCTGGATTAATAATAATCATTGACCTTACTTACATCGGAACATGTATCAGAACAAAAGAAATTGATCGAGTGATAACCAAATTGACACAACTTAACAGCTCAACAAACAACTCAGATTATGCTGATATCAATAAACACAATTAAATATATTTGATCTTGACACAAAATCATCATTGGTTCAAGTTCAAACTGAAAATGAAAGCGTTAGATTCCTTTCTGGGCATGGCGTGGCTTACGGTATCTAAGGTGAGGTTTTCTTAAACAGAATGAAGTTGAGGATAAATTCTTCTACACTAAACAGTATTTTGCCATGCCAACATAGGGGTGACACAAAGTGGAAGGCTGAACTCATGACATATTTGTTGGTAGAGTGAATCAAGATTTCAGAATTCTGACAATAGTTCATCATAGTTTTTGACAGACAAACTGTGCGGTTCATCGAATATAAAACACGTAAAACATAAACATGTTGAACCCTGGTTCAATCGCAGTTATTGTATATATTACAAAATTAAGAAGCAAGAGGAGGGTACAGAATAAAGTGCAGCTGAGATATTAGTATGCATATAGAACAATTCCAGTCGCATAAACTTAAACGAGGCAAGAAACGAAACAGTGAGAAAGGCAGAAAAATGAAAGAAGTAGAGCATAGTTTAAGTCCTCTTAACCGGATCAAAGTTGGAAACTCCAATAACTGCTCCAAATATGCCAATTAGCACAACCCCACCAGCGAAGATGCTGAGCAGAAAGTTCTTGAGAGAAGGGGAGAAATCGGATCCAGCAGCTTGAGCCACCTCTGGGATAACCATAGAGGCTGTGAAGGTGGCGGCTGTGAGTCCTGCCACTGCCTTCTCCTTCAAAGATGCATTAATTTGAAGGTTGGAGTTTGACAGTGCCTTTGTTGAGAGGGTCCTCTTTGGTTGTCGTAGGGGTAGTGGCCTGAAGAAGGCTTGGGATGAAGACTTGCTGTGCGTGACAGAGTTCAGAGACAAAGCCACCGGAACGGAAGCAGAAGCCATCTCAGGTGTTGCCTTGGTTTGTGCTTATCTGGTTTGGCCTGAAGATTCTGCTGAAGAGGTTGAAGCCCAGAGACTGGGTAATGAAATGGTCACAAGTGGAGATTTTTCTGTTGACGTGGCACTCGTAGGTTATCCTACGTGGGATGCTATTGGGAGGATAACGTTATCATAATCTGGAACATCATCCATTTAAGACCTCATATTTAAGCCTCATCTCTTCTAAGAAGAATACCACTCCCTGGTTAGAAGCATGGTAGAAACTAACACTACTTTTTATTACTTCAAATTCATAATTAAATAACTAAATTCATGAAATCACTTAACCAGATAAAATTAAAAAGACGCGTAGAAAAATATAAAGTTGTTAAATTTTTTTAATTTTATTTTCTTTAGAAAGCTGCTCATTTCTAGTGTGTGTATTTCTCTTGTTCATAATTGATCTTTGGGAGGAACCAAAAATAGATCAAAATACAAAAAACAAGAACTACCCTCATTCAAACAAATTATGAACATCAGAAATAATATTGACTAATCAAAGTAAAGCCAGACGCAGAGGATAGAGCTCAGTTGTGGGACGAAATCTTTACACTGGATCCACTTGAAGGTTCGTACAAGAGTCTTGAATTCATAGTTTCTTAATCATATCATATGTAGGAAATAAATTGTTAATACTAATCCCTGTATTTATACTAAAGCACCACTCCCAATCATCACCAATTAAATCAACCAATGGTATTTCATGGATGAAACGAAACATAGGAGGCACACATGTATGCAGTTGATTCATGTATTGAGCACCCTAGGGTCTGCCTCCATATGTCTGAGATGAATGCCTTGTGGAAGAAGGTTGTATCTGATGTTGAGTTCTTCAAATATTTTCTTTATTTCCATCACCAATTCAGTTCTTCTCCTGTTTTTCTCCCCAAACTCTTGAAAGTTCATTGTGTGGGTAACGTATATACCCATCTTAATCTTGTTTACGTCTTCAATGTCCTTCACTACTAAGCCATGATTAGGGTACCAGTATTGTGGATTTCTCTCCAGGTACCTTAATTATATAAAAAATAAATTAGAACAAAGAAAAACACAGACATACCATGAGGGCATGACAGGAATAAGAGTTCATCCGAATTTGGTGACAAAAGTGCAGTCATTTTTTAAATTTCCTACGAAGAAAATTATATGCAACATACTAATTCACAATAAAATTATATAACATACACCTCATATGGTAAAACTTCGAAGGCATGTAATAAAATGTTTATGTTTCCTTTATTTGTTCATATGCCATAACTAAATCATTTGATGAGGTGAGTTTTAAGTTTCTAGACAAAAATAAAGGACTACAAAAAATATACTCATTTACCCATGAAGATACAATTAGCTTACCTCTTTACTTTTTCTCTCAGTGCCCCAATTTTAGCAGCTGGTGTTGTAAAATCAATTGAGAACTCCACACGGTCACCCATATCTGGGCTTCTGTAATAATTGCTAATCGGTTTCATGGCCAAGACAGAATTTGGATAGTACACTTTTTCATTGTTAAGCTTCAAAAAGACTGTGTTCAATATATTCATTTCTTCAACCAATAGCTGCCAGATTAACAGAAGGCATTAATATGCAAATCTCAAACAAGGAAACAAAATTTAGTGGCTATAGATTACCTCAACCCCATCAATAACACATCGATCACCAACATCAAATGGATGCATCACAAACACGAAGATGATAGCTTCAAATATGTTCTTACAAGTGTTTCCAAACATGAAAGCTGCAAGTACTAGCTGGGAAGAGAGAAACACAAGTACTTTTGTTGTTGCAATCTCCATTAGTAGAAGCCACACAATTATGGTTACCACTACTAGGATTACTGTCACAAGCTTGTTTAGTTGTCTCACAGCAGTTTTGGTGTCGCTTAAGGCATGTGCCAATGCTTTGCGTTCCTGATATACCTTCAACTGAAGAACACAAATAACAACAAACATTATGGAGTGATATGTTTGCAACCCAACAGAATTTCAATCCTTTCATTATCATGACAACTTTTTAGATGGGGTAGAAGACCTTACCAACCAGTCTGTTAAGGACTTCCTGGTAATCTGCCCCGTTTCTGCTTCAGCCAGTAAGGGATATACCATCCGCACTTCTTCCTTAATCATGAACCTCCGTAGTTCATCCTCATCAATGTACCTATTCATAATGACAGAACTATTTAGGAGAAACAAGAGAGGCAAATATCACAAAAAAGGAGAAGGGCAAATACATTTTACAAGCAACTAGAAGTGACAGTGCATATATACTTACGTGCAACCAGGGGCAGCAACATTCCTGAAAATGTAATAGGCTGCAGCAGTTGCTTCCATCTCATTAGTAATCTCTTTATCAGTCTGTTCATTTTCTGCATCATCAAAACTTTCATCTAGTGCACTAGAGATTGTGGAGAGCCCTGAATTTGTCATTGCATCTACCAAGATCTTCATAGTCCACGCAGAAACCTTCTCTTGTTTCATCTGGTGAAGCTTCGCAATATCAATAGTCTCTTTCTTCATTCCACCCTTACCATCAGTACTCCTGAAACTAAAGTGACCAACACTGAGGGATGCCCCAACCTTCTCAGCCTCTTCTACAAGTGGTGGCCCAGAAAGAGTCCGCAGAATGTACTGATGGAATAGCGATTCTTGAATTCGATCAAAGAAAGATTTAACATGAAAATTTGACGCCAAAATCTTGAGCAACAATGTCTTCATGAACCACAGGAATGCTCCAATGAGAAGGGAAACAAGAGTCCATGTTACCCCATGCAAAATCTTTGTGGCCAATTCAGATCGGTGCACCCCACGGCTAATCAACAGCACCCATGTAAGAAGAACCAAACCAAGCCAAATGAAGACCTGGACACACTTCTTCAGTCCATGGACAAAATACAGCACCTTTTTCCTCAACAAAAAGTTGGTCTCAATCAAGAAAACAATAATGCGCATGAACCATCTGGTAACCAACATGCCACAAAAGGTCACCATCACAAGCACACACCACCTCCAAATCCCCAAACCCCAAATCTCCGTCCTTCTAAGTTTTCCAACTGTTAAACTAGCCACCAAGCTACTTACAATGCACACAAAAACAAACCATTCAAACAAAACCTTAGCTGTCACTCTCCTACTGCGCTTGCTTCTACTCAATTCAACTTTCTTGTAAATGATTTCATCGAAATCCTCCCCGCCAGCCGGCCCGGGAGACGCCATCAACGGCGTCTTGGGAGTGATCACAGAAAGGATGGAGACTGTTCTATTAACAGTTCCAGGTTTATTGTTAATAGGCGATGCTTTATACGGTGAACCAACACTCAAATTTTCTTGCACAGTTGAGGTACCATTCTCTTCCAAAAGGGTCCCATCAACAGGGTAAGGTTGTTCACCAAACCTTGATTTGGGTTTGGAATACACTGACCTCGTGAGTGATTTTCTCCGGGCGAGATTGGCGTTGGAAGTGGGAACCTTTGGGGGCTTGTTTGGGCTTGGCATGAACCTTATCTCAGGGGAAGCACAGTTAAAAGGTGGCGACTTTGCAGCAACCTCGTTGTCGTTTAACATTCTGTGCGGCGAATTCCCCCTGCTCTGCTGCTTCAGCATCAAAGATTCACCACCACCCTCATTTGGAATCGCCACCGTCACTTCCCTTTTCTTCTCAGCCATGCTCACTTCGCCGCCTTGCAGACCTTGCTTCTCATAACTGGCATCCATTCATAACCCTGCGCCAAAAATGAAAAGTTGACGAAATTAAATCACAAGAAATGAACACACTGACGCTCGTCCATTATTGAACATATGTTTTCCCTTTTTAACATGTTAATGATATATACCAAGAACAACTTCGATTTGGACTCATAGTAGCAGACAAAATGGTATAAATAAAAGACAGTAGAGTACGAAATGAAACAGATCAGGTGGAGCTGTAACTAGTTATGTGAGACAGTAAACAGTTGATGACAGATAAAGTTGGTTGGCAAAGGTTGGAAAAAACACAGACATAGACACAGGTCTAGCTTTGCACCAATGGATGGATGAAAAACCGGATTAAGGGTAAGGGTGCTTACATGAGAGTCAAAAACAACAAGCGAAAGACTAATTGAAAAGTTTGAGTCTTTAGACTTTAAGGAAGAGAGAGAAGGGGAATGTGAAAGGTGGGAGTGAGTTGCTGCGGAAGAAACTCTGGATTTGTATCCCAGGTCCCAAGAAAAACAAAATGAAGTCTCTATGGACTTAAAGGTAAGCAAAACAAATAGTGGAGCAGGTATTATTTATTTACTAAACAAACATGATCCATGATCATCAATCGGAGGAGGCACTTTTTGCATCAACGTTCGTCTACCGGGATAACAATCGTAAGCATATCTCATAAACATATAAAACTCCAACTTTTATTGCTAGATTTTATTTATAATATTTTAGAATAGTTAAAAAATCGATTTTTTAAGATTGTTTAATATTCATCTTTTGTTTTCTTGAATTGTCTTTGTTGTGATTAGTCCCTTATTTAAAAAAACTAGTGTAATAGGTATTTTGTACGGTGTGAATTTATATTATTATAATCCTTCACACGCTTTTTTTGATAAATCATCAACTTAGGTTCACATTTGTTTAGTTCTTAAAATATAAAAACAAAGTACGAAGTACATTCAAAAGTTCTGTAACATCTTTTCCACCTGTGAGTTTAATCATAAGGTTGGATGGAGGTGGATCATCTCCCATTGAAAGTAATTGGAGAAATTCTAATTAGCAAAATGTAGACGGGTTTATTGAAAGTGAGTGATATTTATTTTAGTAAAAAACGCATAGTTTAATCAAATTAGTACTAAAATTTGTTTATTTGCATTGTTATTGGTGTACTATCTTCTCCTTTTACTTTGATGCATGTGTATTTCTCTATTAAACCTCTATGGGTTCTCAAGGAAGTTTTTCTTCCAACCTTCATTTATGTCTTCTTATATTTGATCAAATGATAAATGACCTATGCAATTATTTTATATCCTAATGTTACAACTAGTGTCGTTGCAAATAGAAAGCCAGAATGTTGTTGCAATTGAAAAATAAGAAATGTGTAAAATAAAAAAAATTAATTCGCTTTTTATACAATATTGTTATACATTCATAATATACGTAGATTTTACTTAATCGTGTATAAAATAAATATACCAACTGATAATCACATAATTTTTAAGCTACAATCTTTTTTTCTTCTTTCTCAAACTTTTTTTTCTTTCTCTGTTTTTTAGTTTAATTAAGTTGTTTCTTGTACCTTTTTTCTAAATAGATATTATCATTAAAACGGTGTAAAGTAAAGACCGGTTTTGAATTATCATATCTTATTTTATAATAAGTCTCTTCCTATTCTAAAGTTTCCCTATCTTGTTTTTTTCTTAGATATTTTAATAAATGTTTTAAGTTTCATAAGTTCAACTAGTTGAGAAAAACATATTGATCAGTGTTTTGATTGCTTAGTAATATTTTAGTGGTTTATTGAGACTTTTAGGTGTATTTATTTCTTGGATGAACAAGCAACTTTTAAATTAAAGATACTATTTTGATAAATGAAAGTAATTAATTTTGACATTATTGATAAATATAGACTATTAATACTATGAATTGATGTATTTTTCTCTATTTTAATAAATGTATTATTGATAGCAGAACAATTAAAATTATCTTCAAATTTTAAACAATGGAATAATAAAATTTAAAATGTTATTCAAAACGACGTATGGACTGAAATGAAAGTAATAAACCACAATCGATGTATTTTATTGCTAATTGATTGAGCTTAATGGAGTATTTTTATATATATGAATCAATAAGTAATAATAAGAATTTATGGATGGGCATAATTTAGAGTTCAACTATTATGTTTTTTCGACTGAATTTATATTTTTATTAATATTATTTGAAATTTCAATACTTCTACTCTCTTTTTGTAATAAATTTTATATTTTATATACGACTTTTACGGTTTCAAGTGTGGTATCAATTTTTTTTTTTTAATCCATCAAAGTGTGTTCCAAAGATAAAATTAAAAATAGAACTTATTTAAAACGAGATTAACATGATGGTCTCTTTAGTTCTTAGTTTCTTTGCGCTCAACATAGTTATTTTTAAGGTAAACACAACCAAAAGCTATAAAATCACACGTTGTAGCTCAAATCCTTACAAATAGTTAAAGGATTGTTAAGCCTCCAATCTTAAAATTCCGGTTAAAAAATATTTATACTTCATGAACAAAATAAATTGATAACAAATGAATAAGTATTAATCATTTAAAGAGTTTTATCAAATGTACTACAAATAATAGAACATTTCTATCAATTAAAAGAAATATTTTTTTTTCTAAAGTTTCAACCTAGTTTTGTTTATGTATCGACGATTCCACAGATTTTCACAAGCAATAATAATTGTTTAACAAATTATAAGTTGAGATATATCTAATCACTGCATAGCATCAAATTAATTAAGAAATATTATTTGACTTCTAGAACTTGTCAACTTTGAACCTGATAGCATTGATTGATTGCAAAACATTGTGGGAATTTTGAGTAGGAAACGTGTTAATTCAAAAGAGACATTTCTTATTTTTCTTTGACCCACGTTTGAATTATTGAAGCTGCCCATGTTTTTACTGCCTTCTTATTTTTACGTGGTTTCAAAATAAAAAACACAACAGTTCTGAGCTCCAAAATTCGAATACTATATAAAGCAAAACCAATAATGTCTTTTGCTCTCTAATTTACATCACAAATCATCACCATCACCTCCTCTCACCATACGACAACTAGCATGCATCATAATATCTGAGATGGGGACCCTCAAGAACCCTTATTTACCAACTGCTTTAGACACTTAGACATCATTCAAAATTTAACATTCCTTTTGTCCTTCCATTTTTCTAGGTACCTCGTTACAAGGTAAAATCAATACTTTCCCTAATAAATTTCCTAAATATTGAATAATAGCCTTCTCTTTTACTAGGACACTTCACAAAGGTCAATGACATTGATCTCCAATTTTTTGGTGAATGCACTATATCCCATCTGATCCTCGAGACCAATTTTTTGTGATAAAAAGCAATACGTAGGGTCGCGACTTGGGTGACAGTGTTGAATATTCCGCAAAAACTTTTTATTTATTTCCCTCATTAGACATCTTATTATGTAACACAAATTAAAGAGAATTATTATATATGAAAATGAGTTCATTGATGTTATGTTTTACCAGACAGATTATATTAAATTAATTGTGCATTTTATTAATTCAACAAAAAATGAATCGTAAGTTGAACATGAAAATGCTTAATTATACTCCTCTTACAATCAGCAAATAGTTGATTGGATATTTGATACATTAATTAATTTGAAATTTGAAGGACCCTCTTGACATAAGATTTAAGGGTATTACTAATTGTTGCAAAGGGTGGTCGAGTAGATGGGTTTGCATTCCAGCAAAGGCATATTAGGTCAATCAGTTCTTCCACTTGCTCACCATCGTCCCTTGATGCAAGCACAGGCCTTAGCCCATCCTCCACAACCTCCATAGCAATCTAACAACATTTTCACAACAATATAAGATTTTACTTTTCAAAAATACGTGATAATTAAACTAAATTTAAACTACACTTAACACAAGATTTTACCTTGGCAGGACCAAGTTGTGTCTCCATATAAGGGTACCTTCCAGTAAGTAATTCGTTAAGTATGATACCAAAACTGTATACATCACATTTTTCATCATAGGGCTCGCACCGAATTACCTCCGGTGCCATATACACGTATGTTCCTGCAAAATAATGAAAAGAACCCTAATATTAAGGACCTTAACTTCCAAATTATGGTGGCTCGCAACCTTTTTTGTTAAACTTGCCTGTTTCTCCGGTGAGGGCCATTTCGTCATCGCCCAAGAACCGCGCGTGACCAAAATCCGCGACTCTAACATGTAGCGCGTCGTCCAAGAAGATGTTGCTGGGCTTCAAGTCACGATGAATGACCTTGGGCTTTTGTTCGTGGAGGTAGTGCAGGGCTTGGGCTATTTCCAGGGCCCGCATCACCCTGTCTTTGAAGGGAGGAAGTGGCGTGGTTCTGTGTTTGGGCCTTTTGCCCGGCCCATGTAGCCACTCCTTGAGCGTGGTGTTCAGACACTCGGTCACCAGCCATGCATGATGCGGAGGGTCGAGACACGCACCCATGAGGTGAAGCACGAACCGGTGACGCTGCTTCGCGAGCGTTTCGACCTCCTGAGCGAAGAATACGACACCGTTTTCATTTTTGCTGAAGAACGCAGCAGACATGCACTTCACCGCCACATCAAACCCGCGCCACGTCCCTCTATGAATCTCCGCCGTGGTTCCCTGCCCTATTTTTTCTCCCAGCTGAATCTGTCCATTAACTGCAAAATCTGAGGCAAAATCCAATTTTTTTTAATGGGGGCGGAGAAGGAAGATAGAAAGTAGTTAGTTACCTCACTAGGGTTGATGAACCATCCGTTGTTTTTGGCTTGATGAACGATGTGCATTAGATCGGGGTGGTGGCGCGAAGGAGTGGGGGTGGAGTTGAATGCATGTGCATGTGGAGAGAGGGGAGATTGTGAGACTTCACCTTTGGAGCGGATAATGAGGTCCAAAATTCCATTTTCTTGTGCTATTTGGAGACAGTACTTTAGATAATCCTGCGTCTTTTCCATTCTTTTCCTATACATAACTCGCAGTTCTGTCTGCCTTTGCATCTCTTTTTCCAAACCTGCAACCTAATTCAACTCATACAATGTATCACTGCAATGTCCAATGGAAGCAATCTGCATGAGGAAAAGAATAGAGAGCTACCTTTAGTTCCAATTTTTGGTAAAGCTGCTTAGGATGATGATTTTGCGAGGTTGGTGCGGTGGATGACACGGTTCTAACGCTGCTCAAGCCTCTACAGCATCCACCCTTTGACTTTGATGATTGGCGAGAAAGGTTAGTTGGGTTCTCACTTGAATTCATGTTGTTCATCCGAATGTTGTGTTGGAGGAGGCAATGACTGAGGGGAACTTAAATGTGGTGGTGAAGAGTGTCTTAATCATAACTATGAACCTTTTTCGTTGTTAACTGCACTGCAGGCTCAGCTGACGGACATTCTCACGAACACCTCAAGTGCATACAGGACCCTCAATTTTATCTCATTTTATTTGTTTAATGAACATGCTCACAAAAATAAATAATGAAATAGAGATGTTGAATGGGTTTATTTTCTTCCTAAAATAAATAAACTATACTGTTTAAGAATGGGACAGATTTTGGGCTGGCCAAATTTGTGGGTTTGTATGAAGATGGAGACCTTCACAAAACGATAGGGTTAATTTGCCGGAGTTTACTTCCGAGTTCAGCAAGATTCGTATATGACACAATTACACACAAATGATCTATTAAATCATTATCATAGTCAAAATTTTGTGTGCCCCACACGACTAATTTGAAAACAAACATTTCAAAAGCGGCAGAAACAAATATCTTCCGATGATGTAGAATTTAGATTTCTTGAGGATGGTTAGTGTTAAGCTTTCAGAAAAAAAAAATACGCATTTAAGGATTATTTATACATTTTTGTTTTGTTTTTTTAGGTAGAATTTATGTTGTTGCTGAATTCGTTTTATTTATTACATATCTCTATATTGGAAGTGTGGAAACTTTTATCTGAATGTTCCAAAGTGAGAAGAATATACATTAGATAAAAAAATTCAACAAAGACTATTAATTTTGATTAAAATAATAATTAATTTTCATTTTTGTTGAATATATTTAATTTTATTATAATAACTTTAAATTGTCAATTTTTAATAGAATTGTAAACATATTTGTCTTCTAAATTGCATCTACCATAATAGAGAACTCGAATCTTTTTCGGATATATGGACACATAGAAGTTGTTTTACAAAAATAAAGGTAGAACATTACTTCCTAAAATGGAAATATTTATGTGAAATCAAAATATCTGCTATCTGGTCATAAGAAAAAAAAAACCTTCAACGTTAGCCTTAAATATCGACGATTTTATCTTATTTTATGTGACTATATCGTGTCAAATGTTTTTAGACTGGTTTAGATTTTATTTTGAGTGACCTTTTTATTCTTATATAAAGTTTTGAGGAAACATAACGTTAAATTTTGGTTATTTTTTACACAAAATAAGTATAATTAAATACTACTCACTAACCTTCTAAAGAGTGTGAGTTATTCTCTCTCTCTCTCTTTTCTTAACTTATATTCAAGACCAGTTGTGATACAAATAAACTATTCAAAACTAAGAAAAAAAATTAAAACTATAATATAATTAATTTAATAATACTATTAAAAAGTGAAAAATGTATCTAATTAATTTAATTTCAATTGAAAATAATCATTTGTAGTGTGTTTTATTCAAATACTACTAAAAGAGTAAGGTACTTCATAAATAATTAATTTAATTTAAAATTAAAAAATATATATAATACTTAATTTGAGATTAAAAGATAACTTTTGGAAATAAGTTTTTATTGTATTAAATTTTAGGAAAACGTACAAACACTTGTTTCTATTCTATATATATGAACATAACAAAAATAAGTTTTGATTAGATAAAGTATTTATTTGCATCAATAGTCTTTTTGTAAAAAAAATAAAAAAAGGATATGAACTTAAAGAACAGAGGGGCAATAATAACATGGACTAGGTATAATTTCAAAGGCTGATAACAGTTGTTTGTCACTATGTTTTAGCGTTGTTTCTATTCCTGCAAGTTTTATTCTTTTATGATCCAATTTCACATCGTGGATTAAATACATAATAGAATAGCAGCATTATTTGACTTTTGTAGTTTATAGTACACACCCTCCAAACCAAGGGCTACATATATTAATGCTATAAGGGTATAGGGATTCATGAGTCCTAATGAAGGGAATATTATGATCACAACTAAAGTTTTTTAGTAACAACTCAGTCAATCTCGATACCCACAACCACAATTAAATTAAAAAACGAATATTGATGCCCTAACATGTGCATAATTTTTTTAACTAATATTGTTTATGCAAACTCTCTCAGACGTGTATAGTTTCTTTGGATAATGATGAGTTAATGCATCATTTTTAAGTGTAGCACTAGGAGGTGAAGAGAAAGGAAAGATTAAAAAAAATTATGAATAATGTGAAAAAAAAGAAAAAGAAGATGTGGAGAAGAAAAATATACGATAATAATCATTATCCTTTTTCATTTTTAATGGAAGACATAGTCTTTTGGAGAAGCCAGCAAAATTTTATTCCTCTCGTTATTGCTATGCTAATTCTCCAACTCACCACTGTACGGAATCTTTAACCAACGAACATGATAGGAACTAACCCTACTCATTTTTTTTTAAATCCTTGGAAAAAGTTTTTAATTTTACTATTTATTTCTGCTCTAATTTTGAATTTAAAACAGTGAAAGTGCATTAGGAATTACGTAAGCACTTCCCTACCTGCATTTGTTGAATAATTAAGTTACAGAGCCACCATCCTGTGGTTGAACAAGAGGTAAATATTAGTTTGTAAATGATATCATGTTGATATTTTGACTAAGGGAGAGATTCTTTTTATGTGGGTCTTCCCACATCTTGCAAGCATATGCATGCTCCTCATGCTCGTCACGTAGTAATCTTAATTATATATGCTTTTTTTAGTAGGCTATTATTAGGTCTACCACCAATGAACCCTACGTCGGTTCGCTTTTCTATGTTTGTGAATAATTTAAATACGGTAATGTTATTTATTTGCCATATTCTTAGAATTCTTTTCTCTCCATTATTTATTTATTTATTTATCCTTTATGTATATTTTTATTTTACCAAAACTGGTATAATTATAATCTCCCCATGATACATTTAAGTATCGTGATGATCTAAAGTCTCAAATTCTATCTTTTTTTTATAGTATAAAATAATTAAATAAATAGAAATCACTATTTATATACATGTAATAATTTCAGAAAATTTAGAGTATTTAAATATCAAAATTTTTATTACATTCTCCAACTTACAATACTGAAATTCTCTAAGATTTATTCTTACGAAATACGGACTACACTCATACACCTTATTTAGAAATATTAAAAACGATAATATGTTTATATTAACAAAATTGACATAAAAATGTATAATTAGGAGAGTATAAGCCAGTTTGGTATATATTTGAAAATCTTCATGTGTACATATCAATACCTCTCTCTATCTCTTATTTTAGTTCTAAGCATAATGTCATTTACACCTATTAACGTTACATATTCTTGCATACCTCTACCAAAAACCAACAACACCATCAAAATTGTATCTTCATATAACCAATACAAACTTTGTTTCATATAATCAATACAAACTTTGTTTCTGTTATTAGTCCTGAATATGTATGTTTAGAAATAATCCTAACTCACCTCACTAAAAGATTGTAATCTTACTCTTAAGGTGTTCCTACTCCTGCTACGGTATTCTTACTTTTGTTCCTATGCTTTTTCCATTTTTGGTTCAAATTCTATGTATTTGGGTCTTGGGGACTCATTTATTAGTATAGATACAATTGTATATATACAAGTGTGGGGTGAAATGAATATATGGTGATTATCATGTATAGTTTTCAATGAATATTTATGAATATAATTCTCTGTTCTATTTTAGGTTTATCAAAATATTCTTGCACTATTTTTAATAATGAACAACGAATGTAGACCTTTTAGGATCAATACTTGAGAGGACCTATGAATTAGACATAACAAAGTCTGGTATCCTTTAGGTTCACATTCTGATCTGGGGATACGAATTGTTCCATTTAGGACTTGGATCAAATCATGCCCAATAAACAGAGACTCTTTCATTTAAGATGTTTGGACATGACATGTTACAATACAGTTTTTTAAAATGGCAAAACTTGAAGAATGATTTAGATTTTAAAAAACAAAAAAAGTATTTATCTAAAAACTATATAATAAATAGCTATTACAGCAAGGAGATAACTTTGTGGGTTGTTACGTAGAAGGAACAGTGTGGTGTGGTGTGATTAATGAGCATCTTAACACCCCACAACAATAATTGCTTACTTTACCGCGCATCAGTGACTTGTATTTGCTTTCAACACCATCATTTTTAGCAGAGTTTGCATTGTACTATGTACCAACAACTTCTCAAAACAAAGGACAAAACTAACTCCACTCTTCTCCTCATCACTCAACATCATCCATTGCCACCATAAAATAACGATCAACCCCGTTAAAGCACACCATTTTAAATCTAAAAGCAAAAAAAAAAAAAAAATATATATAAAAATGTTGTCATTGATTTTTGATGGTTGCGCAACCTGCAAGTAACTGGACCAATACAAAATAGGAATTCCAGAGAGAAAGAAATTAAGAAAGCATAGGCTTTAGTATTCACTTTCTCTATTCCCATGGGCGAAGATCTGCCTTTCCCTTTACCATTTTGCTTCTCATTCCCATCTCGAATCTTTCGTTTTCCTCTTCCTCTTTTTCTTTCTTTCTTTATAGTTTTTTTCCTCCTTCATCCAACTACTCTGTCAGTATCTGTGTGAATGTTGATCGTGATCGAGAATTTACACATCCCCACCTCCCTCTCCTTTTAGAAAACCAAGTACCCTACTCACTTTATAAATCACGCAGCTACTGTTCTTTTTTATCATATTCTCCCTCACTCAACAACATTCTATGACAGATACACACGCACGCCTTCCCAGATACGTACTTATACAAACCAAAAAAAGTTACTCCCTCTAACATCGGATGTAAAAAACCAGTACTTACAAATGCCAAAACCAGCTAAGAAACTAACTAATATTTTGTCCTAAATATCTCCTCTAGATATTAGGTCAATTTAAAGTACATATCTTCCAAGTCGATTGTGTGAAAATATATTAGCCTTAGACTCATTTCTTTGTACGATATCAGAATTTATATTTATGAGAGAATATCTTGGAGATCCACGTGGATGATTACTTAAAACTACAGCATTCGTCTTGAATAAACGCAGCCTTAATTTGGCTCGATATCTTGCATAGACAAATGGTTATGAAGATGATAATACATTGATTTTGAGCGATGACGAACACAACAAAACAAAATGATTGTAATATATATGTAATCTGTGTAGTTTATTATGAAACTAGGACTGTAATGGACAAAAGAAACTACATTAGATGAGGCCATTAGCAATGGCGCGATTAGTACTAACATGGGTAGTCTCGTACACAGGAAGCTCCTCACGATACCTATTGTTTCCCATCACTGAAAGGTGATCGAGCTCGAAAAGATCCGAACTTGAATAACTCGCTGCATCGTCATCATCGCTATTATCATCGTCGTCTTCGTCATCTTCCACCCCATTGGGAAAATCCCTCAAATTAATCAAATTGCTCTTATTCTGACTTCGGTGATACTCTTTCAAAAACTCTCTAGCAGCCTCCTCCACGCGCCGGCTCTTATCAACAATCTTTTCCTCTTCTTCGTTCTTGTTGCGTCCAATTTTCCACGCCGTTGGCACAGACACCTTCAGTACGCGCGTGGTGTCTTCTTCGTACAAACACTTGTGCCCGCACGGTCGACAATCCTCGTCCACGATCACGCTCACAGGGTAGAACCGCACCGTTCGCTTAACGCCGTCGCGCAATTTGTTTGAGGAAGGCGAAGCCTTGCTCAAACAAGAGCGCGAGAACGAGGACGCAGAGGAGCACGTGGATTCTTGCCCCGACTTGGGTGTCGCTTCGTCCAAGGTTTTGGCTTTCTTCGCGTTCCCCAGCAGAGAGTTAAGAAAACTACTCAGCTTCCCCCCCGGAGAGATGGGTTGCTTCACCTTCTTCAGATTGTTGTACATCTTCAACGCCCTCGACTTTGACTTTATCAGACGCTCTTCATTGCTCGCTGACGTCACCGACGGCTTCGGTCTCGAAGGAGCAAAACACGAAACGCGCGACCTCGATCCGTACAAGGATTCGGTGTCGGAGGAGGACAGCAATCCAGAGCTGGAATCGGAGCAACTCGAAGTCGAACTGAAGAACATTACCTCCTGGTCGTGATCGTGACCATGCAAACGAGATTTTGATTTTCTCTCCGTTTGTGCTTTCACCGTTTTCTCGCTTCCCTTCCATTTTTGCACTAAACAAGCGCGGGGAATGGTCGGCGGCGTTAACTCTTCTTGCACGAGGAGTCTGCTCTGCTTCTTGTGCATGGATTGGGTGTGGAGTTTCATGTCGTTGGTGGTCCTCTCTCCTTCGTCGATGGAGCGGTAGATTGTGTCGAGTAGAGAGGAGGAAAAGGAGGGGTTTTTAGCGTGGTTTTGGAACGTGAACCTTTGTTGTGTCTCTGAAATGTAGAGAGGGTACATGTTGGGTGTGGAAATAAATTGGAACAGCACGGGCGAAAGGGAATGATGAGATGGGAGGGTGAGGAACAGGGAGTAAAGTGTGGTGGGGTAAGGGTTTAGGTGTGGGAAGTAGAGGAAGGTTGAAAAGCTGCCATGGAAGGAGAGTTGTGTTGCGTTAAGCTATGACAGGGGCATGATTGAGGGAAGGAGAAAGATGATGATTTGCTTGGTTCGTAGGCTTTTTGTGGTTGTGAGAAAACGTGAACAGGGTAATTGATTCCTTGTCTAGAGAAAGAGAAAAGAAAAGAGCAATGAGAGCAGAGTGACACGCTTTGAAGAGTTAGAATGAATACATGAATATGAACATGGATACGAAGGAGAAGGGAACAGTGTGAGACACTTTATAAAGCTCTCATCTCATCACGCGCGTGCGTCTCCACCCTCCTTCCCCTGGGCGCCACTCTGCCAGGTTGGCATTCGCTGACGTGTCATTTTACTCAGTTTTTTTTTTTTTTTGAATTTTTTTGTTCTGTTGATGAGCCCCAAATTCGAATTTTTAGCCGTTGTTTCAGTTTTGGAGATGGGCCGCTGTTGTGAAGTGTTGAATAGCAGCGGTGCGCCAGCGAAAGCGACAGGTGTGAAAAAAAGGGGAAAATATTTAGGGATTTAGAATTTTGATGATTAGGTAGCAGGTTAGCCCGTGCGTGAGGCTTTTCCTTTATGTTTGTTTAGGGGGTGGAAATATTTTGAATGGGGACAAATATGGATCGTTATTAAATTTCATTTAATTTTATAGTTTCTTAGTTTGGTGTGGTATAGAAGGTTTTAATTTAAATGCATACCAAAAAAGGGATTAATATATGGTTACATGTGGTGGGTAAATTTAAAAGGAATTACAATTGAGCTGGCAAGGGCATTATTGATTTATGTTTGGTAACAACTCCTAATGTCATCAAATATAAAATTATTCTCTACAATTCAGTCAATTAAGGGAGCTATTTAGGAACTTCATTAAGCCTATAGAATCAAACTTCATCAACATCCCCCTTTTTCTCCCTTGTATTAGCCCATTGTTATAAAATTAAATAAGTTTTCTTCTAGGTGAGATTCAATGCTGTCAATAAATTATGGCTTTTGTTATATATATTTCTATTTTGGACTATAGTTGAGAAGGTATGGATATGCATCAAATTTGTTTGTTATGGTAGGTGTATAAGGTAGATTAATTATAATTATTGGTAGAGAATTCCATACTGAAGATGAATTATCAAGTTGAATATTCACCAATAAGTTTCTTAATTTGCAATATTGATTAGAAAAATATATTTGTTGGCAGCCAAAAATAAGTAGCATTCTAACAGTAAAAACATTTATAGTACAAAATTAAAAAAACTTTCCTAAAATATTATTTAATATGATGTATTGAAAGTACTTGTCAATCATAATCACTAACACAGGATTAGCATAATCTTTATTAGCTCAGAGGATTAAATTAAGGAAACATTGCAAATGTATTTACTTTGTTGAGTTGAATGCAAATTACTGAATTGGTCGATTATGGGATATCATGGAAGCAAAACGAGAATAATATGGAATGCTATGGTTGAGACTTGGTATTATTGGAAAATGATGTTATTGAGATTATGTTTTTGCTTTTACCATCACAAACCCCTTTTGCTTATGCTAGTATTGTAATTAAAATTTTCTTTCAACGCTATATATAGTAAATACTTTATGACAAATACAAATTGCGAAATTTCATAACATATATGTCCCTCTATCTAGAAAAACGGTGTGAAATAATTTGGTGTGAGAATTTATTTTATGCCGAATTCAGACGTTTTAAAAAAGATAAAAAATCTCATATAATAATTATAATATTGATTTCCTCTTATGTTAACGTGTTTTAAATAATGAAATTTAGGTTACAGTTATTTAATTTGAAATGTTATTGTTATTTTTTAATTGATGAAATTATAAAATTATTAATTATTTAAAAATAAAATAAAATAATTATTATTTGTTTATAAATTTATTTTGACTATCATTATAATTTTTAATTTTATTATTATTATTATTATTTATATTATTATTATTATTTTATTATGTTACATTATATAATTAATTATATTTATATTATTATAACGTAAATGAAAAAAGAAATTGGAAAAGTGAGAAATCAAACCCCATTCATCTTATAAGGAAATACTTCATTTTATTATCTAAGTTAAACTTATTGTGATTTAGTCTTTATACATTCATAATTATAAATAAATTATAATTAATTAACTTTTTAAAAGATATACATGTAGAGAGAATAACCAATTATATATAAAAAAAATATAATTAAACGATTATGTGTATATTTTTTCAAAATTAAAATTATATTTTTATACTTTTCACAAGAAAATGGAAATGTCAAAAAAAAAAGGTAAAAAGAAAAACAAGTGGATGAGAGAAAGAGAGAGAGAGGCTTTAATGATTGTGAGCATGCCTCTACTCTAACTATGTGCCTTTTCAACTGGCCAACACTTCCTTAAATTCTATTATTTTCAAATATCATATAATTAACATTCTACCATTTAAATTTCTTCCTTATAATTACAAGCTTTAAGTTTCCTCCTAATCCTCAGCCTCAGTTCCTACTATCTCACATTCTCACTCCACAAACTCAATATGCTTCCTAAATCAATTCTTACTCTCACATATCAACTGTTTCAAATTTCCAATACCACCAGTTTGGCTACCGATAAGTAAATACTATACACTCATAGGAGATTTCTTTTTTCTTATATATTTTTGGGGGAGGGGAGGAGGGAAGAATAAAATTTAAAACTATAAAATGTATATAAATTCTCGCATTTATATGTAGAATATGTAAGTCTACAACCATAATTTCTTACCAATTGGTGGTAGTACAGAAACACTTAAATGTTGTCAATTGCTCAGGGTTGTGTGTTGTGAAACTTCTCTTACACCATTCCATTCCTTTTGTTGTACTAATAGCTACTACAAACACCTCATATATACCAAACTCCCAGCTGCTCTCAATTACTGATATATATTATTAAATTAAAAAATTAATTATTATTATCCATATTCATATCCAACTAATCCAAATATTCTCCATCTAACATGGGAATAAATTCAAAATTACTCAAGAATACAAACTTTTATTTATCCTCCTAAGTCAGATCCCCAACTATAATGTTTACCAGTAATCATTAGTGTGAGAACTCCGATATGTCAGCAGAATGACTTTATATAACGATAAGAACTGGTTCCTGTTCTACTAAAAAGGTTTTCTTAGAGACTTAAATCCGTGTTGTACTAGAAAGGAGGAGCTACTTCATAGAATTTTTCCTAGAAACTTAAATCCATTGATTTGTGAATTAGGCAACGGCTATAACCAATCCCCACAGCCCGATCTATATTACACTGATATCAATCTGGAGATACTTATTATCATACAGACATCACAAAAACTAACATGTGAGCCCGTAATTGAGAGATATTAGAACAAATGATAGCACGTTAACAACAACAAAAGTTATTGGAGAACGCGCAAATTCCTTTATTTCTTTCTTCCCTTCAAGTTCGCATTCCATATCAGCAAGCGAATGCTCATACAAGGCAATCCAGATGTCTAAATTACAATAGCCCATTACAATAGCCCTGTTTCCATTCACTGGGAATTCATCCTCTGAAAATCCACCAACTGGTATAGATCACCTCGTCTTTGCTTAGTTACAGGGAGATTTGTCCTGAATAATTTAATGAAAACAATTCGTATGAATATTATGACAAGTAAGTAAAAGCTATACATGTGCAGAATTTTAGTGAGAATAAAAGAAAACCTTCTCTGCTCCAATATCGAATAATCAATTTCAGCAATGATGATAGCCTCCTCGTGTTCTGTAGTAGCCAGAACCTCTCCAAACTGCCACATTTAGTATTCCACAGTAAGTACAGACAATTAAAGATATTTTCCGTTTCCATTTGCTATTAGAACTCAGAAAATATAATACTGATTTCCAAAATCAGAACATTAAATGGCTCTACTCAAGGAAAGCTGTTTGTTAAGGATCTACTCACTGGTCCAACAAGAGTGGAATGACCCCAGGCTACATAACCAGATGCTGTATCCCGTGCAGGCGAACAGGTAGCCACATATAACTGTCAGAATATCTTCAAGTTAAGCATCAATTATTCTCCTTAGAGCTTAAAATTTACATATAAACCCCTAACTATACCCTGCTTTAATCACACAATCAACCGCATAAATCTAATAGAAACGGATCAGAAATAGTAAGCAAAAAAAGGAAAATTTATTGAAATCAAACGCCACTATGTAGCTCTGTAGTGGATATACACAAACTGAAATGAATATGAAAAATTACATGAAAAAAAAATAACTCGGGCACTCAATAAACCTGGACTAGTTGTGATTCAAAATTTCAAATATCAGTAAAGGGAATAACTCTCTCCCCTTTTCCTATTTATTCCAGCCTCCTAATAAATATACTGTCTACTGGACAGTTACTAAATTTATCTCTTCCCTACGTACTCCCCGCCCTATATACAGTTATTTGCCTATTCCAAGGCTAATGCTATTAATAAAGAGAAATAGTCTTTTAACACCCCACCAACCACTTCCCAACCTACTTCACAACCTACTTTTAAGGGTAACACGATAATTTAAAAAATGAACTTTTGTATTTGTAAAGAAAAAGAAAAGATGAAAGGTAAAATAGCGGATGTAAAGTAGATGTAAAAATTTATTAGGTATGAAAGTACCATGGACCTCTAATAAATCCTCATGACTCTAAAATTCTATTTGTAACCACACTTCCTCTTCCTGCCATAAACCTTCTTAATAGGTAGTTTACTAACACAATCCCAGCGATTCAAGTTCAACTGTAAAATACGGAGATTCGTAGTGGAGCATTCCAAAAATCCACTGCTCATCTGTGGATAATCAACTTTTAAATACTGAGATGTGTAGGAATTGTGAGCTTTCCTAAAATACATTGCTCGTCAGTGGATAATAGCTACATATTTGGACTTAAGATATACGTAAATATATTGTTGAGACACCACCATGTTGAACAAGGGAAAGAACACAAAAGCAGGTAGCTTAGTAAGCACTCACACCACCGTAGAATAGCATGTCATCATGTTCAACACTTTTGAACAAGATACTTGTCAGACACGCCTCTGGCACGTGTCTGATAAAAGATCTTATTCGGCTCTTACACCTAATTGACACATCTTGAACATCTCTCCCACACGACTTGAACATGAGTAAAAAAATTTAAGCCGACACCTACTTTTAGCTGAACACTTCCTGGACACTACTATAATAAAAAGATGAAAAAGAAATTAAAAGAAAACAACTTATAATATAAATAATACATGCATGACCCATTATTTTAGGCTAGTTTCTGTAAGACTTAACTAGTTATTTTAACTAATAAGATGCATGTTTTTAATTTGGAATTCTATTGTCAAGGATGTTATTAAATGGAAACTGTAACAAATTTGTTTTCATAGCGTGAATTATATAAATCTTAAATATCAATTTGAGTTTTTTTGTCACGTTGATTACACACACACGTGTGCTTCACAGAAGGTAGCATACGATTTCAATTTATCACATATACAGGGGGTGGGGAGTTTGATTTCTTATTTACAATGCATACCGTCTCTCAATTCAAAGCTAATTTTTCAAGAATACTGTTCGGTTGATCCATCAAGAGCTAAACTAAATACATAAATGAAAACAATTAGATTATTTCGAATTTCATATACTATTAAATAAAATAGTCGTATTCATACATTAAAACCCTACATAAGTTCGAAAAAATAAGGGAGCATTACCTGATTATCTGTAGCCCTGCACGAAAAGAAACAAAGTATAGATTAGAAATGAAATTTTAATTTGTCGTTACAACTTAATCATAACTATTTTATCGAAGTTAAAATAAAAAATGGTTTTCCATGCGAAAGATAAGGAAGAGTCAAAAGAAAAAAATGAAATAGAACAAGGAGAAAGGTAACCCAAATATGGATTTTGACTTCAATTATGATCAGCAGTTTCTTGTTAACTACAAACAAGATTATATTTGTCTACAAATGCCTATTACAAATTATAAATATGGTTCAGAAAACTATCGTCCAATTTAGTGGATGTAATTAGTTAAAAAACCAGTTAAGTTTCGAGTTTATAGAGTTTGTTTACAGACAGTAACATGTTATTGGCTTCAATATTTTAAAGTTGACGATTTCGAATTTTAGTCCCTAGTTAAATTTTATTTATGATTAATCCTAAATTTAACAAAAAATAATGTGGCTTTAGTTCCTCACTTGAGACAAAAAGCATATGGTTTTATAATTTTCAACGACTAAAAATGAATAAAAATCAAAAGATATTAATTTCAAATATTGTCACATGTTTAAAGATAAAAATATATTAGGTGGCAAGCATAAATTAAGGGAAACTTACAAGACTAGATAGGGTCATAAAATTTAACTGAAACACAACTAAAACATGTGTTCAAGGTTGCTAAATGTTTCACTTAGTTGTATCCATCACTACCTTGCCCTCTGCAATAACTCCCAATGTAATGGTCCAGTTGTCATGTTAAATGCGCCGGGATAGCAGAGTAAGTGAGCACCTGAAGTCAAAAGATAACTGATACTGTAAGTTTGTCAAATCTCAGAACAAGAAAATAATAACAATAGTTGTGTTTGTTTGTTTTCAAATCAACACAACTTGATAATTAATCTCAATTGATCCTTGAAAGTACATACAAAAAAAGAGGAATAATTGACAGATAACATAATAAAGGGAAGGAAATACCATACCAAGAACTACGGATTTGAAATTTCTTTTAGTATATCCCTGAAATAAGAAATACACAGGCAGTGTTGCCTAATGCATGTGAACCGATCTCTCCTACCCATCCCAAAAAAAATAAAAATTGGTACTATTTGATGCTAATAGCATAACACTTAGGAGGCATGGATAAAAACATTTTGGAGAACTCAAATCATAGGCAACCAATCAAAACTAGAGAGAGATTAATTGTTTCCAAATATATTAAATACGGAAAGACAAACCTCTAGCAGCATATATCATTGCTAGTTCTGGAAACCGAATGTCATAACAAATGCCTATGCCAATGCGTCCAACCTCTGCATGAATCAACTCACCATTTCAATTTGTTTACTCAAACATAACTAACCTCTGGAATTCTATATAACTGTTTCCTCTTTCATATCACACATACACATATACTCACATACGAGAAGCCAGAAATATGTAAAAACATTTAGTCTGAACAAGTAATATAATTCACAAAAATTCCTGCATAGAGACATACAATGGCTGATTGTGCGTAAGATATGGTAGAGTAGCATGTAAGTTCAAGATGTCAAGGACAAGTAAACTTAATACCAAAGTATATATGCATGTACTAAACATACGAGAAGCCAGAAATACGTAAAAACATTTACTCTGAACAAGTGATATAATTCACAAAAATTCCTGCATAGAGACATACAATGGCTGATTGTGCATAAGATATGGTAGAGTAGCATCTAAGTTCAAGATGTCATGGACAAGTAAACATAATACCCAAGTATATACACATATACTCACATACAAGAAGCCAAAAATGCGTAAAAACATTTAGTCTGAACAAGTGATATAATTCACAAAAATTTCTGCATACGCATACAATGGCTGATTGTGCATGACATATGGTAGAGTAGCATTTAAGTTCAAGATGTCATGGACAAGTAAACATAATACCAAAGTATAAAACTGCATTTCCTTCATCCAAGTTAACCATAATAACTTTAGGGGTTTATTCAAGTCAACAACCACAATAACTTCCATTTCCTTTATTCTGCGGCCTGCCTATATTATCATTACCAGCTCAGTACTTTAAATTTTAATAGAACATGAGTTAGAATGTGTGATGAGAGAACATATTATACCCGTGTCAACAATCGTTGGTGTCTCCCCAGCAGTAAGAGTTTTTGACTCGATAAAGGTAATCTTCCCAGGGATGTCAATATCAAAAAGATGTATCTGCAGGATAGGCTGTATGTCAGAAATTACACAACAACAAAGCACATTCTGAAACCAATTCACGCACCATTTACCTCCCAAAATTCCATTAAATTACAAAATTCAATGTCCAAGATAAGGAAGTATTATTCGGAGGAGCGGTACCTTGCGGTGCTTGGCAAGCAGCTTTCCATCAGTGCCGAAAACGCAACAAGTGTTGTACAAGCGACCTCCAGAACGTTCTGGAATGGAACCACCGACGATGGTAATTTTCAAGAGACGAGAGAGTTCAGAGAGCATGGCGGTGGAAGGAGAAGCATCGGCACCGGCGTCAATATCCTCAGCGTAGACAGGGAAACTGTCATTGGAATAAGGACTGTTCCAAATTTCCTGACAAAACAGGTCGCACTCACTCTTAGAATTGGGACGTAAAACCTAACTCAATCCCAAAATCTCGTTCAAAAACATATGAAAGTTTATCAAAATCAAAGTTGTTCACAAAGTAGAACGCGTGATCATGTTCATCAGAAGAAGTAAAAAGAAGGGAAAAGAAAAAGGAACTGACAGGCAAAAGAACAAGCTGAGCGCCCTTGGATGCAGCGTCCTGAATGGCGGTGCGCGCGTGAGCGATGTTCCTGTCTTTGTCGGGAGTGACGGAGAGTTGACAGAGGCCAATTTTGAACTGAAAGAGAGGAAAGCGCGTGAGGTGAGTGAGCGGGAACGAAGAGAGAGGGAGAGAGAGTGAGAGAATTTACCTTGGACAGAGGGGGAGAGGGCATGGGAATGGCGGGTGGGGCCCGGGCGCTTTCGGAGCTGAATGAAGCGGCGGCCATGATTGGAGAGTGGTGGCGGTGGATTGCGCGGCGGAGGAGACGGGAGGGGGAGAAAGAGGGGAGAGTGAAAGAGAAGGTGAAAAAGGAGTTGGAAGAATAAGAGTGGTGGAGAGTGAAAGATTTGAAGTTAAGCAGTGATGGTGATATTGCCAATGCTTTCATTTCTGATTCTGAAAATCCAAACCCTTCACTTTGATTTCAGGTCAGCTCATCGGATGTGGGAGAAGGAACTTACCAATTCAACTGCTAGTTTTTTTTTTTTTTTTTTTTTTTGTTTTTTCTTTTTTTTCACATATAAATAATTTTTTTTTTTTTTTTTTTTTTTTTCCCCTCCATTTGTCAACAAAAACAAATAAAAAAAAAAAAAAAAAAAAAAAACTAGCAGTTGAATTGGTA
>Ga0123340_1000487_pt1 | contig 26503 bp, 11 predicted proteins | sample SirMexnodulemix_FD_89961 | JGI IMG/M metagenome (GOLD analysis project Ga0123340, IMG submission 89961) | Root nodule microbial communities of legume samples collected from Mexico - Siratro Mexico nodule mix | ecosystem: Host-associated > Plants > Roots > Nodule | place: Mexico: Nepantla...
GTAATAATAGTGTTCTTGGTATAACTATAGTAGTGATTAATTTAGTTTTTATTGGATGAAATTAATTTCTCTAAATCAGAGTTGGTAAAAACTAGAATAATTTGATGCTCAAATCTATGGATACAAACATGAGTATTGTCATTGTTTTATAGACAATGTAGTTGAAAAACATATATTTATATGAAATATATGAAATTAAAGTCAATTTACGGTAAAAATATTAGATTTTATTAAGAATTTAAAGAAGAATTTATTTTACATATGAAACGAGAAAGGTTAGAAGTTGGATGTTTTATACTTATTACAAATATATGAAGTTCAAGTATTATTTAATATACATATTTGCTAAATGAATAATATGATGAGATATTTGTGATTTTGGTGTCATAATAAATTTAAATGAAATTGTTTTATGATATTATGTAAAACATTACGTAGTTTGCTTAGATTATTTCGTATTTCATTCTATGGAAGACTACAGTCTTTAGCAAATACATATTAGAAAGTTATTTCTGAACAATATATAATTAAGGATAATAAAAATTAATAGTTAAAAAAATAAAATTTGCAGTTGAGAAATCGGTTCATTACCAACTAATTTCTCACTTCGAATTCGAATCCCAAATGATTTCTCACCTTTGGACAGTAAAGGTGCCACTTTAAATTATTTGGAGAGTGGAATATTTATATAAATATTTAATTAAAATGGTATATTTTTTAAAATAAAAAGTCCCTACAATACCATAATAAAATTTTAAAAAAATCATAAGGTAGAATATACTAATCCAACAATTATATTTATTTTGTTTTATGCAGACTACAGATATTTTTTGAAAAACTTTTATTTGTAAAAAGAAAATCTTATGACAACCTTTTGGGTTAGCAAGGCCTGCGATGCCTAATAGGTTTCTGTCTTCAACTGAACGACGTCGTTGCATTGGAAATATTTATCAATATAATTACTTTTGATGCCACTACCCCAATTAAGCTTGATTTAATAGGAGGGTTCAAATCTCGAAACCGCATCGTGTCCGTAATTCTGCTTCCAAACTTCCAACTCCCTCTGCTTCTAATGGTAGTGTACTATATTTCGATCCAAGGGTTTCCCAGGGTTTAACCTCAACCAAACCCTAAACCCTAAATTTCCCAATTTCTTCAATCTATATTCCTCTCTGTCTCTTTCTATCTCTATATCTCATAATTGCGGAGCCATACTCTCTCTCCCTTGTGCTCTCAGATCGAATCACCTCCCTCTTATCACTGGTAAGTGTTTCTGCTCTTTTCCTTTTGTTTTTAATTTCCATTTATAGTGAATATTTATTCCCGATTCCTCCTCCCTTTTTATCGGACAAGTTAGGGTTTTTGCTTAGTTAATAAATATTGTTAGTGGGAAACGCCAAAATTGTGATCTTGGCATTCAACTCAAGTTCCGTGTAATCTGAGGCTCGTTTTTTTTTTTTTTAATTGCGATTCTTCTCAGAAGTGAGTGGCTTTGTGGGGTGTGATTCTTGGTGGGTTTTGGGATGCTGAATGATAGTGATTTGGGGAATGTGTATTGTTGGGTTTTCAAGTGATATGAAGTGCTGAATATGAGCAATGGCGGTGGGAAGACTGGAAGACAGCTTGAGCAGCCTGGCACATGGAGGAGGAGGAAAGTGGGTGGTGGTGACGACTTTGCCAGGGCAATTGCGAAGATTGCGGTAGCGCAGGTGTGCGAAAGCGAGGGGTTTCAGGCTTTTCAGCAGTCGGCTCTGGAGGCATTGTCTGACGTTGTGGCTCGGTACATTTTGAACGTTGGGAAATCCGCGCATTGCTATGCTAATCTTGCAGGGAGAACTGAATGCAATGCTTTTGATGTCATTCAAGGGTTGGAAGATATGGGATCAGTGCAGGGGTTTGCAGGTGCTTCTGAGGTGGATCATTGCCTTGAAAGTTCAGGTGTTATTAGGGAAATTTTTCATTTTGTTAACGAGGGGGAACCGGTTGTGTTTGCGCATCCCATTCCTCGGTTTCCAGTTGTGAAGGAACGGGTGCTTAATCCAAGCTTTTTGCAAAAAGGAGAAGAACCTCCTGGGGATCATATTCCTCCTTGGTTGCCCGCCTTCCCGGATCCGCAAAATTATTCACAGTCACCAGTGGTGAATGGAAGAGGTACAGAACCTCGTACAGTAAAATTTGAGCAAGAAAGAGAGAATGGCAAGGGGGAGTGGCCTGTGTTGAATATGAAGCAGCAGATGGTCTCAAATATGTTTGAAAAGTCTGCCTTGGTTGACCCTTCAGACACTAAGGCAAAAAGAGTAGCGGCAGAAGGTAACCCATTCCTTGCTGCTCCTTTGAAAATTGAGGACAAGGAAATTGCTTCTGTTCCTCCTCCAGCCAAGCTTTTCAATGATGTAGTTCTTGATAATCCTGTTATGGAAAATTTCGTTCAAAACGAACCAATTTCAGCATTGGAGACATTTGCTCCAGCAATTGAAGCAATGAAAAGCACATTATGTGATTCTAAGGAAGACCAGACAAAAAATTTTGTGAATGAGAAGCCTACTGTGCGTTTTAAGATTGGGATTAAAAACAAATTATTAGGAAGGTCCATTGGTTTGATCCCACAAAGAGAGGAGCATAACAAGACTTTGCCATGGTTTGCAATGGAAGATGAGAAAGATGACAGGAAAAGGAGGGCTGAGAAAATTCTGAGGGAATCCTTGGAAAACCCAGATCAGCTTGTTCAGTTGTAAATTAGATTTTTCTTTAATTAGAATCTGTATACTTGATCAGGAGAATGTCAGGATAGCTAGTTCTGGGATATTCAAATCTTGGTAAATGTCTGGTTGTGGGCATTATAGGATGGATGTTACTATTTTGCTCTGACATGTTCTCACTTTAACAATCTTTCAGGTATGTGCATGTCAATTGTTTGGTAGATCAATTTATGATTCTTTTTATTGAAGTCCTTTCGCACTGTATGATCTTATGCTAAATACAGCATATAAAAACATCTCAGCTTCTGACTTGTGGCAGTTACTCTGAATCGTGTACTGAACCTTTTTACTTCGTAGTTAGTGCTACATCCACAACTAAATTCCCACAAAAAAATCACATTCCTTTATGGTTAACCTACAAACTGGCGATAGCACTAAATCAATTCCCACTGTTTCATATCACTTGTTATATTAACTACCCATTGAGAAAAGGATTCATTTAGTTAACAGTGGCAGATAATCCTCCAGACCATGGTAGTTAGTATCGTACGAATCGTACGATACGTATCGCGATTCGTTCCAAAAACTACTTAGCACGATACGTATCAGTATATGTACCGTTTTATGTCCTGAATCGCACAATGAATCGTTTGAATCGCATTTGAATCGTGTGATTCGCGATTCGTTTCCGTGGTAGCGATTCATGGTGATCGAAGGGTCACTGGAAAATGAAAAGTCTCCAAAACCAACTAAAGTTAAAGTAAATGAAAGGTCACGTTGAATACTAAATGAAGCGTCGTGTATAGGAGAATGAAAAGTTTGGGAAAAAAATCTAGCTTTCTTTTGCCTATAAATTGAGAAGGCAAGGAAGGTGAAAAGAATAAAAAAGTAGAGAAAAACACTTATAATATATTTTTTTGTTTCTTTAATAGGTCCAAGAAATTTAAATACTAAGGTTGACAAAAAGGGAAAATCAACTATAACTGCAAATGATAATGACATTGAAGAGATAGTGGAAGAGGAGGAGGATGAAAATGATCTCCAAGAGAATGCTATATTAGAAGAAGAAGATGATCTAAGTGACATTGATCTCGGAGATGATGAATGAAAACATAAGATTAGGATGGAGAATTTAAATATAAGAAATAGCATTTTAAGTCTTATTGTATTTTGATTTTGAGGATTGAACATTTTGCTTCATTTTGTTATATGATAGTCTTAATGTTTTTTTCATGTCACTTATTCTTATTTAAAAATATCATATTTTAGTTATCATGTATCTTACTATTCATAAAAAGATTCGATTCACGATTCAAAAAAATCGTAAAACGATTCACGATTCGAATCTCGATTCAATAACCATGCTCCAGACATTGTATCTGTAGTATTCTTATGTATAAACAAGTAGTACTAGAACCTCTTATCCACATATTATATTGTTCTTATTCAGCACCCTGCTGTTTCAAATCACGTGTTACATTAGCTATTAGTTGAGAGGACAATACATAAGATTAGTTTAATAGTTACTGATATTAATCCTCTGCACATTGTGTTAGGAACCTCAAGATGAGAACCAAGAAAACACTCACACAACAAGGAAATCTAGTATTATTCCCAATTCAAACAATCATGAACCACAACACTTTACAAAGAAACCAAAGTCCTTTCACACAGGATTAGCCCTGTCAACACACAAAACATCTCAAAAAGTCGCCCTCACAACTACAGATTGGTCTTTACATAGACCTACCTAGACTAACAAACAAGCGGCCTTCCTCGCCAAACAAAGCATAAACCATGCCCAATTACCCTAGTCTTTATTTTTAAATTTTCTTCTATAATACATTCTCCATATATTTTTTCTCTCATTTTCCTTATTCCTAACACATTGTCATTGTAGCGTGTTCATGTATAAACAAGTAGAATCTGAGCTTCATGCTAAAAATGTACAGAGAGAACTGATTGTTCTAGTATAGCTTTTGTGTTTTCCCTTTTTTCTTCCTTATTAGCATTATCTGTGTATTTTCTTGGAAAGCCCGCATTTTTTCTTGTACAAAAAAATTAGTTTTGTACTACCAATTTATTTTCATTTTACATTTAATCCATTTTTTCCTTGTTTTAAATCTATATTTACTCTTGCCCTAAAGTATTGTTGCTTTTTTTTTTTTTGGGATTTGCTTTTAATGCTGGACATCTATAAACCCAGCAATACGGAAAGTACTGACAATAGCATGAATAAGTGTAAAGTAGATTATAAGCTTGAGATGAATAATTGGGCTTTCAAGAAATTTTTGTATGAGGTATGAAGATAGTCAACTTAAAGTAGTTGCTATTGAGGAGCATATGGCATGAATTTGCCTACGGCAGTTTCTATTTGATCATGTGAGAAGATCGAGAAAGGCTTTCCAAGTGGGAAAGAAGGATCAAACAGAAGACACTTCAACTAAAATGGTACAAGAAGATCCAGTAAAACCTAGAAGAAATCATTAAAAATTACTTCTATCGAAGTGAGTTTATTGAAATTTGGTTCTGGATATAGCCCAGTGATATTTTTGCTTCATGTTGCCAACTTCATCTAATGTTTTATCAAGCTCACCTGGATAAGCCGTGGCTGTCATGTAGTTAAGTGTAAAGTAGGTTATAAGCTTGAGATGAATAATTGGACTCACAAGAAATTTTTTTGAGGTATGAAGATAGTCAGGTTAAACTAGTTGCTATCGAGGAGAATATGCAGTTTCTATTTGATCATGTAAGAAGATCGAGAAAGGCTTTCCAAGTGAGAAAAAAGGATCAAACAGAAGATACTTGAACTAAAATGGTACAAACAAGGAGACCCACTAAAACTTAGAAGAAATCATTAAAAATTACTTCTATCAAAGTGAGTTTATTGAAATTTGGTTCTGGATATAGCCCAGTGCATTATTCGCTTCATGTTGCTAACTTCATCTAATGTTTTATCAAGCTCTCCTGGTTATGGCGTGGCTGTCATATGGTTGTCATTGTTTGTTTATCTTAATGATTTGCTGGGGATTTTCAGTCGGGATATCTTAGCAAAGGCTTTTAAATTTGGTTGCACTGTTGTTCTTAAACTGTAGAACTTACACGATGCAATATTACTGGTATCTTCCACTTCTGCTTTATATTATGCAAGGATGTTTTTAATTTATTGTTCACAAGCTTACTTTGTGCTACATATCCCTGGCTTTTGATCAGAGTTGTCATATGATATGGCCTTTTTAACAATTTCTTTATTAAAATATTTTCATTTCAGATAACTAGTTGACATGAAATGCATGTTGAGCTCCAATCCTTTGACGTAGACATGTGAATGCAGCTTGATGACATTCTAAATTGGATCAATTTTTTTTTTTTTGAAATGCCGTGCTAGTACTAAAATGAAATTTAGATTGTCCCATTTGTTCGTACTAAACCTTGTCTTTTTTTCTGCATATCATTTGGAACGATATTAATTGTCTATATGTAGGATCTTGTCTGTTGGATTGTTCGTTCTACATTGTGGAATTAAGGTTGGACATCAACAAATAACCCCCCATCTTCCCCTGGTTCGTTTTCCCACCACTCTCATCGCTCTGGAATAATTCCAAATACTTTTCTTGCAATATCCTCTTGCAAATCTTGCTATTTCGGAGAGAAGGAAGATTTTTAGTTTGTTGCCTGAAGTCCCAATATATACATTATTGAAATGAGAGCAATATTCAATGTGGGTTCCTCCAAAATTGTCCCGTAAATCTATGAATTTAGTTTTGTGTGAAGATTAATTGTCGAAAATGAAATATATATTAGGTTTTTGGCAGAATCAGGGCTTAGAATGGAATGAATATCTGGTAAAGTGATAGATCCAGGGTTAAAATCTTAAGAATTAAAATGGAGTTTTACGCAATACTTTACGTAAATCGTTTAATATATTAAACATGTGTGCGCGTCATTCAAGTGTTAAATTAGTCGAAGTATAGTTAACTTGCGTTTAACATATTTCGTTAATAAATCAATTTCATTAGGCTAATCAACAAGTTCAGTGTTATCACTCAAAAATGCAATTATATGAAAATGGTTGTGTTGTGGACATGCGTTTCTTCTCTTCTTTCTGATGTTGGTAAGTACTGTTCAAAACCAAAATTAATGCACAGACATTTTTGGTTTGGATTACTCCAAGTTTTTTCTCAGATGATTCACATGACTAAACGTTCCAACCCAACAAGATTCATCTTACTAAATTTATTACGATAGTGTTAGAAAAGACCATGACCACTTTGTTTCTTTGTCAATTTATTTAATGTACAGGTATGGTGATGATGATTGTGTTAAATGCTCATAAGGCAAATGAAGTGTCACAATAAAAGAACCAGCTCATCTTCAAGCTATAGTTGATTGAGAAATGAAACCATGTTTTTTACAAGGTAGTTGTATTCGAATTTAAGATTTCATATAATTGGGGGACTTTGTTAAGTTAGAAACAAGACCGTTTTAGGGAAAAAGTAGAAACATAAGTTTTATTTTGAGGACTCGATTTAAAAAAAAAATGATTTTATGTATCTTTCATCCTTGATCAAGAAAAGTAGCTAACTGTTAATAAATATATTCATTTATTATGTGACTTGGTTAATGTCATTTTCAGATATTTAAATAAGATCTCGTGTTCATATTTTGTGTAAGGAAAAAAAATGGTTGGAAGGAGAGTAAAAATCAAAAGTAGCTAAATAGGTTTTTTGGATGCAGATTAACTATTTTATAGCAATGTTATGGTGACACGGAAAAAAATCACTAAAAATAAATCAAAGTTATAAATGCAACATAGTTCATATAGATTAAATGTTGTTATTTTGAATATACTACTAATTATTATATATATAAAAAAAAAGACAAAAGGAATCAAAGTTGTAGGTGCAGTAGACTTCTTATAGATCAAATATGGTTATTTTGAATGAAGTGTTTGATTGTTATATTTCGGGCAAGACATCATTAATTATTCTTCTAAATATAGTTGTTTTGTTTCTCAATTGATTAATTCTCACTATTCTCGTTTATAAGAACAAAAAGACATTTTTTTTTTTTCTCAAATTCTATAGACAAATTTTACTCTAAGCACTGAAATTATTGGAGGAAACTCAATATTAAATTTCCAGCACAAAATTAATATTTGACCTTGGTTGCACTGTTTTAATACGTTCTCCCGTTTTTATCATGTAATAATTAGAGTGGACATTTTTTTTTGTTTTCCAGATTAATAAAAAAGACTTTTGGAAAGAAAATATTGGGAGGTCAGTAAAAATTAATGAAATTAACTGATATTTTTAATACGTGTGAATTTAGTTTTTTTATATATAAAAAACCACTGATGTAGGTTTATCTACATTTCTTTCATGTATTTATGTACGTTAAACGTGAATAAATTTAAACTTTTTTTATATATAAAAAACGTGAATGTATATATACATGAAGAAAGACAGCAAAGGAAAAGTTAAACATGAAACAATTTAAACAAAACAAGTGAAACTGCCAATTATGCAGTTTATTACCCATCAAACTATAGATCATGTTTAGCTAGATTAGAAAGGTGAAATATGAAAGACTACAACTAGATATATTCTCTTATACCCTCAAACTTTTTAGCTAAAATTCCTACTTGAAAAACACTAGTTGTCTGCAATGTGTACCAGAATGGTGTGCTACTTCACCTCTCACTACCTCGGTTATCAAATCCTTAAAGATCAAACGTTCAATATCCAACACAATATTTGGTATCTCAGTGCAGCAGTTACTCCAAATTGCATGCTGAGGCTTCAAATTCTCATCCTCACGAGCTAAACTGACATTCCCATTTTGAGGTTGCAACTGTTCTATTTCTGTGCACAGCTCATCCAAAAGCTGCTTCCCTTTTGGTCCTGTGAACCCATTTGGTTGGCACCACAATGCAGAAGAATTATCCAATATCAGCTTTTGAACTAAAATGTCATTGACAACATCAAATATGAGTTTTCTTTGCATCTGCTCGGGATTTTTAAACCTGGCAACCTTCTTGGCATTATCTTCAATGTTAAAATGTCTCTTTGTCTTCACTTGTTCAAGTGCAAAGAACAACTTTGGATTAATCAAGTGACCCGGCGAATGAAATATCTGGCTAGAGGTGTGGCCATTGAGCAGACCTGATGCTAACAGTATTTCTGATATATACTTATGATCAGGATGCTTAGTGTTACTGAATATGAATTTCTCTTCAATCCAGTCAATATCTTGAAGTATCTCCACTGAGTTCTCTTCACTATCATCATCAGTGCTTTGAGCTTCACCTACAGCAGAAAATTTGAAGTAAACCAAAATGTAAGGCAGAATTCTTCTCTGTATGTGCTTATACAAGTTACTTGAAATTGATAAATAGTTTTAGATTTTCCTTGATTCAATCTTTGTTGCTTACCTAAATATTTTGAGATGTCTGGTTTCTTTTTCACTGGAGATGGTGGGTCATCTCTATAGAATGCAGCATCAAGAACAGACACGGGACTCGGTTGTTCCGCAGTAACCATTGCATCAGCCTTCCTCAACTCTTCAAATGCATTCTGATCAACAAAGGAATGTTTAACGAATTGATATAGTTGAACAATGTTACTATGCAAGGAAGAAATACTTACGTTTTGATTCATGCAACTCAGCTGCATGGAGGAGCTAATGATCTTTCCAGTTTGATCAATTCGAACAACTTCAATCTCACTATGACCGGCACAGCTGCTTTTGTCGTCAAAGTCCGAAATCACATTAACATGGTGCTTAGAATCCCTCCAGTTACTACTGATCTCATTGAAACGTTCATTTATCTGCTGCAAAGTGGAGAACTTATGTCTCGGTGTTGTACTTAGAGAAGACAATTCCACATGTTGTCTATTGTGCTCTCTTCTGTTAATGTAGGAATCTGATGATGAACTGGTTGGCTGTGAACTCCTCTCCAGACCAAACTTCTTTTGTAATCTGGGGCTCCCTGTCACAGTTATATAACCAGAATTGGTGGTGCATTCTCCAGTGCTGTCGTGAGAAGCTTTCAAGGATTGCATCAATTTTGAAGTTCTCATGTTTTTGTGTGATGGACGAACCTGTTGGCCAAAAGGATCCTTGATATTTTTTGTTGGACTTATGCCTTTAGCACAATGCTTGTGAACCAACCTTCCATTTGTTGGAATACTAGGGGAACACTTGCTGAGACCAGATTTACCATGAACTGATAATTCTGTAGGAGAAGGACTATTGACTTTTTTAGTAACTTTCGCAGGTTTCATTATGACAATTGGCAATTTACTACCCTGGGTAGAATTTGACATCTCAACTGTGACAGATGCCAGGTTTTTCTGTGGTACTCGTGGGCTTTGTAAGTTTGAGCTTTCATTGGAATTAGTACTATTCCTATTGTCAGATGGAGAACTTGAAGATGGAGAATTTGAAGCCTGATCACTAGCAATGTCTAACGAATCTTTACGTCTCTGCATTGCTTCAAGAATATGTTTAAGGGCCCTGAGATCCTTTCCAGACTTTTTGAACTCAAGTTCTGCCACCCTTTTCTCAATTTCACCATATACCGTGAGAGAGGTCTTTGAGGCCTTTATATCAGATTGACAACTCTTTTGTAATGGAGAACTTTGGATTGCATCAGGTTGCCTCCAAGGAATTGATTCTAGTGCAAATCGTGAATATGGCTTCTCATTTGTGGTTGAGTCAGCCTTTCTAAACTGAGGCAAGGTGAGTTTTTGTTGGTGCTTATCTTCATCACTTGTGCTGGAGCAACTAGAAGTTCCAATTGAACTCCCACAAGTTTGTGTACGCTCAGGGAGGGCTTCAAGTCCCATCAACTTTGCTACAACACTGGAAGATCTTTTGGAAGTTTCTGGTTCTTGCAGCTGGTTGATCATTGTGCTAGAGTTCTTTGCATAACCTTTCTGTTGACCCTTCAACAGGTTGCGAGACTTGTTTCCTTCGTTGGAACCTCTGTTGGACCTTTCTCTGCTGTCCAAGGAAAGCCTTGGGAATTCCTTATGCTTTGTGGCAGATTTGAATGTTTCATCATAAGAGAACCGTGGTGACTCCGAAGGTGTTTTCTTGGACTTGGCAAGAGTATGGAATGGTTCGCTGGCAACTGTAACTCCACCATTGACACCATTGACAGATTTGTGCGACCGCAAAGGCCGGGGAGAGTCTACGAGTTTCAAGTTATTAGTCTGACCCTTCTTTTCCTCTTCAGCCACAGTTTTCACAGACAATCCTTGAGCTTCTTTATGCATTGAGTCTTTGACAATGTGATGGAAATGGAGGGATTGCTTCTTTGCTACTTTTGAATTTGTGTTTTCAGGGATTCTTGTTTGATTTCTTGATGATGATTGCATCTGAATTGTTCTGTTAAACTCAAGGGATGACATGCTAGATGAACAAGAGGATGAAGACAAAGAAGTTATGGATGATTCTGTGGAGAATTGTTGCTTTTCTCTAGCACTCTTCAGATTCTTTGCCTGCACTGATACAAATTTTTAACTGTTTTTTCCTATAATTCTCCAAAAGAGTCAGACTACTGCTATCTTACCTTAGTTTTCAGCATTGTACCATTGAGCTCTTTACTTCCATAACTGCTGTCACCTGAGAAGTTAAGGAAGTTTTGGTTAAAGTTAGATGGAAGTACAATGGAATATTTTGTCAAAGGTTAAGTTTTCCTAAATCCTTTTTCAAACATTATGAAGCTCCACAAGTCACAAATCAATGAAATAACTTTTAAGGATTTGAGTTCAGCATAAATCTGGTAGTTGAGTGAGAAACAAGGATATAAAGAAGAGCACTATTTGAACATATATTAAAAAATTTTCATATAAATTTTCAAGTTTTGTGTGAGCATCTTTCATCTTAGACATCAAAACGGGAAAAGTCAGAATCTTATATTGGAATGGGTTATATAAATTACAGAAACTACAGAGGAAACTCCCTACAGAATTTTTATCAGCCAAATTCAAAAATATGTAAACAAAGAACATATTTTTGAAAAAGCATACGAAAGGAAAATTCAGCTTCAAAATTTAATTACAGTTATTCGCTTTATCAAACCTAAAGTTGTCCAGTAAATTTATATATTCAATATAAGAAGTTTCACCAACATGTGATCTTCTTAGATCGGCAACCAAAAGGATGGAAAAACCACCATAATTTAAGTTGAAACCACAAAATAAACAAACTTTTTAACTACCCATCAAAAGCCAAAATAAAAATGAAGAAATTAAATTAAAAAAAGAACTCTGTGCAAGGACAGGTTCCTGACAGATTGAAACAGGTTAATTATTTCTGAACATTAATGTAGGAGAAAGCGAATTCTAATAAAAAAATATATCGTTAATGCATAAAAAAAATTTCACTATATACTCCGGAAGCAACTAGAAGCAATTGAATAGGCAAACCTGCAAAATTTCTCTGTCTCGAAATGCGAGATATCAGAGAGAAATTTTGCACGTACACAGAACATTTTTCCATGTTATTAAAAAAAATTGTATTTGTTTGCTTAACCATTTGCCTTAATTTTAATATGCATGTCAATCCATTTTCTCTACCTCCAACATCTACCAAAAAAATATTAAAATCTAAAAAGTACCAACACCCGAGTTGATAAATTTGACTGTAACATCGGGTTTTCCAGTGTTTATAAGTTTATCAAGGAAGTTGCATCAATTGTGTTTTTGCAAATTTTCACAATATGAAGAAACGTGGCGAAAACCTCGTTGTGGATTCAAAACCTTGCTAACATCTTATACACTTTCAAAACTCAGAACATAAACAAGCATATTACAGAATACCTGAAGTAGGCCTGTGCTGAATGTAGGTGGCAGAGCGTTGGCCTGTGAGGAAACGGTGGCGGTCAAAGAGCTGAAAAAATCCAGTGATGCACCCAATTTGCTTCTGCAAATCTGGGTTTTCATCCTTCAAGGATTTCAAAGCCTTTCCAGACATTTTTGCTTTCTCAACCTTCAACTTTGCAGACTGCACAAGGCTTATTTATGTTAAGCAGCAGCAGCAGCAACCATATCCCTAAGAAGAGAGAGATCTTGTGTTTCTGAATTGAGTGAAGGCAAAAGGATTTGAATTGTCAAGGTGACTCAGCACAAGACCTGACCCAGAAGAGTTTAAAGTTTTAAAACAAAATATAGTGATAGAATTTGCATATTATATGGTGAAATATGAAGACTTGGTGGTGCAAATTTCATGTAGAGTTTATTTTGTGTGTTACATGTGTGTGCATGTGTACAAAAGAGTGCACAGAACCGAAGGGGGAAGAATGAGATGCAGCTAAGAGAATATTATCTGCTGCAGAAACAGATAGAACAAAAGAGAAGAGGAAACAAAGGAATCACAAAGTGCTACCGCTAACATCCACCTCAGAGTGACTAGCAACGCATAAAGTGAAGAAAATTGAGGCACCTGAGAAGAGAGATGGTTTCTTAATTTTCTGTGTGTTTTCCCACAGAATAAAAGGATTGCTTTTGTTTTTTGTTATCTCAGCAGGTGCAGAGGCCAGAGTGTGCTGTGTTGGGTGAGAGAGGCTTTGTAATTATTATATATGTGAGGCAAATGTTGAAAAACAGGTTGCTTAGAATATAGTATAATATAAGAAGTGAGACAACCTTTTAATTACATTACGTAAGAGAGAGGGGAAATGGGTGGAATTTGGGACATCAAAATCTGAGTGCCTCAAAGAGAGAGGAAGTCTTTCGTAGTTAAAGAAAAATACTCAATTTCTAACTTATTCTGGAGGAAATTAGTGTATAATCTGCTATTATTATATGTTCATCATTGTGCATGATGTAAAAAGTTATACATTATCTATTAAATAAAAAATAATATTAATATAATTTTAAATTATTTATTATATTGTTAGTACAAAGATTTTATCAGTTTTATGTATGACTAATTTATATATAAAGTATGAATAATCTCACAGAATGTTTTCTTTCAACAATGTTTTTTCATTCATAAAATTTAAATGTGGGATTTTACAGAAAAAATGGAATTTAATACCCAAAATTATTGGTATAATTTAAAAGCATTTTTGTGATTTATTAGAAGGAAAAGTAAAATGTTGACTTGTTAAAGAAAGAGGAAGGGTAAGTGGGATAGCGGTGTGTGAATGTGTGGGACAGGTTGATCAGGTCTGGTCTTTGGTCATTTCCTACCTCTTCCATGTGGACAAAACAACGTGGGTGGGACTGTGCCTTCAACCTCTCTCCATGGCCATGTGGAGTTTGTCAGACACAGAGAAAAAATAATATGTACAAGTAAGGAAGTGGATTTTGTACCAAAAGAAAAAGGAAATTTTAAAGAACAAAAGTGAATTCAGATATTCAGTGAAAGCCTGCAGGATCTAAAGCCCTTGCACAACACATATCCCACTTTTCACCAAATTGCCCTTCATCCCTTCTCACCTTTTTCTACATACTTGGGACCTGGCCTCAAAATGGATCTGATATGCTGTTCATTCACTTTGCCATCCAAAATGCAAAACACCCTTAAACTTTTGTTTTGCATACCCAAGTATTTATTACATGAACATTTACCTTGGTGCAAGGCACAAATAGTGACATAAATGAATATGTCTTGAATTCTCTGAAAGGGTAGTCACATGTTTAACCTAACACATTACACATGCATCTTTGTGAAAATGGGAATTGAAGAAAGTTATAGGAAATGAGTTATTGTTATTGTTATTTATTTATTATTATTATTATTATTATTATTCAATCTGTTGCATTTGCTAACCTAGAAAGTAACAAGAGTGGGCACTCCCAGTGCAATGTGGTGGGTTAGGTGCATTTTAGTTGATACATTTCAGCACAAATGTGGTCCTGCCCAATGTGTGTCACAAATACTATAATGCAAAGCTAGACAGTTACAAAGTCTAGGAATGTGTTTGGACCATTAGCATTTCCAGAACAATGAATATGGGAGATTAGGATAAAATCTTGAGGGAGTCCTTTTGGAAACTCTGTAGTGTTTCCGCCGCAAAGTTTTGGTGTGTTGCTGCCACATTGCTGATAGGACCACCTTGTTAGTGCATGATCGCTGTCATTGGTACTGCATGAGTTAGACTTCACTTAGCTTTGTGCATTTTTTCTTTCATCAAATAAAAAGCAACTGGTCAAGCTGCACCTATTAGGTTAGAGAAGAGTACTAGTAAAGAAATAGTTGAAACAGCTGATTGGAATCTTTCTCTCTGCTTTCATTAATTCTTTCCTTTCTCAAACCACTACAAAACACTTTCAACTTTTCTTCCCCTCATTTTCATCCACCACTTCATCATTAAAAACTTCAAAACTTCATTTAATTCTCTAAATTAAACTAATTATTTGTTATTATATATTTTACTTCCTCTTCCTTGCTGTATTAGTATTATTATTCAAAGATATATGTATATGTAAAATAGTCTGTTGATCAGATATTATTTTTTAACTTAGATTTTTGTTACAATTTTATTTTTAAAAAGTAATTTAGAAAATTAAAAGAGAAAAATTATTTAAACTACATTCAACTCGAGTCCTAAACAATATAATAATATTAAAAATATCGAAAAAAAATTTGTTGAAGCTACTGTTAGAATTAAAGAAAAATATTCACAAAAAATAGTTGAAACAGGTTAGTGAGACTTTTCCCTTTTAGAGGTTTCATTGTTTGTTTTCTGAAATTAGTACATAGACTTCAAATTTTGTTCCCTACCATGCGAAAGCAAACTAGTAAAACCAGGAAAAAGAGATAGGTCCAATCCTGAAAGAATCCATACCTTCACTACCATGGATTCAAGCACCATCATGGAAATGCTAACGTGTGATTATCCTTCATCACGATCTAAATGTGGGAAATACCACCTATCACTTTCTAAACTAGATAGCATCTCAAATGTTACGTCTTTTCTTCACTCTACTTGAAATAAAGTTGGCATTAAGTGGCTGATATATATATACCTAACCTAAATAAATAATTAAATATATATCAACCATACTTATTTTAGTTCCTTATATATGGTAGGAATGCTATATAGTGAAGAAAATACAAAATGATCTTTATAAAGGATTGAGAGATTATATATACACATATACTAGATTTGAATATCTATAATGTAAGAGATTACGTAACAACAACCTGCTGTTAGAGCATATATAAAAACATATATAGCCTTCTTTCACATGCATCCAAGAAAATACTATATGGTTTACATGTGCAATATGTCTTTTAATAATGTAAGATAAGTCCTGTGCTTCACATTACAGTTGTAGAATATGGTTCTGATATGTTGATTAGAAATATATATAATGCATAGAAATTCTTACACAGCCACATCAATGTCTTGTTCCTTTGAAAAGTTCAGAATTAATCAGAATTTATTAGTTTTTATAATGAATTGCATTATTGATTTTTATATTATTTTAAAAATTGGTTATTTTTTAATTAATAGAATATATACAGCTTAAACTCTATTATTAACTTAACCAAAAGGACAAAAATTGGAATGATTGTACAAATCAGCAAGGCTAACTTTAAACATCCACGATCTCAGGTCTTTATTTATTAGATTCTGAATTATTTATAGTACGGGAATACAAATATAAAAGATTAATTATCTATCATATTAAGTGCTTGCTGTCCTTTGCTAATGGTAGAAGTTGTTGTAACAAAAAATACTTAAAGTTTTTCAACTCAACAAATTTTAAATCTAGAATCAAAACTGTATTTCAGTTTGAATCAAATATATAAATATTTATCTAAAAAATTATAGTAATTGATATTTAAACCTCATTTTAGATTATGTACTGTGAATCAAAATACAGGCCCATCCATGAGCTCCCCAATCTAAGGTATATGTATTTTTGGACAGCCTATAGCTTTCCAAAATTCTTTATAGTATAGACATTATCATCACATTAATGCCTGAGAGACACTTGCTGAAGCATCACAATGGTGCTTTTTCTATTTGTGCAAAAGTTTATTTGAGGTCTTTAAATTTTGTCTCTGAACTAAATGTGCTACCTAAATATTCGTCTTACGAAAGTAATGGTCATAATGGAGGTGCATATTGATCATTTTAGACCATTACTAGTTGCATGCACTTAATTAACTAGTGACCTATATGTTATAGGTTTTTGACCAAGAGGTTAACCACTACATATATGCTAAGTTCTGCGCACCTGAGTGCTCTTCAAAAAAGAAGCATATGTTCTATGTCCATGAATGGTATTGTCCTGTAAATTATAAATGCTACCATATTCATTTTATAGTATTTTTGGCATTGTAAATTAAATATGAGAGGGAAATGTAGTTTTCTCTGAGAAGTTTGAGTCCTCAAGAAAGAGTAATTTATATAATGATCATAATTTTACAGATACATAATCAATCACAAATAGCTTTTAACTTAAACCTTAAATAGCTTTTAACTTAAACCTTAAACCATAAATATCTGCATGCTGTATCTGTGAAAACAATAAATAATAGTCTTTCACTGAAAATGCTAATAGAATTAATTTACAATCATGATATCTAGATACCAATAAGATAAAGAAGACCAAATAAATTTTTTTGAATATGTGACATTATTTAATGAGTAGTTGTTTAGAAAAACAACTATTATAATCAAAACTAGAAGACCTTGAAAGACTTATCTCTAAGATTTAGAATCAAATAGGTTCAGTTGAATTTAAACTCAGAAAGTCCAATTTGAACCAAACTGAATGTCTTAGATTTTGGTCCAGTTTTTATCGAATTAGATTACGGTTTGGGAAGGTCAGATGTTAAACTGGTCACACGTTCAATAAATGATTCAATCGTGTTCAATAAATGGGTTCAATTGTGTGAAAAATACAAATTTATTAAAAATATGTAATATAAATTTGGAAAAATATAAACATGTATCATTTAGTACTTCTAATAAATAGGGTGGGAAAGAGTAATGACAACAAAATATAAACTTCAATAAGAATAAAATGTAAATACAAGTTTTCTTAGCATTTTCATATTAAAATTAAAGTTTTATTATGACAAATCTTTGTAACAAATATTTATATTAACTTTATATTTTAATTTGAAAAATATTTAAAATTGGTATTAGAGTAATTTTATTTTTCGTTTTATATATTTATTTTCAAAAAATTCTGTCTGTTTGACAGCTTTATGTTCAATTAAAGTTGAACTGATTTTATTGAGATGAATAAGTTCAATGAACATCAGGTCCCAAAAAAGAAGTGAATGAACTGATAAATAAAATCTTAAATATATTACCTACCAATCCTAAATTAAAGTAGCAAAACCAAATTTGACTTAAAATACACTTATTGCTCACATGACTTCCAGAGTTCAATTTACTGTAAATTGTGGTTGGAAGAGGATTGGAATTTGTAATGCATAATGGTCATCTATGAAATTGGAGCCACTATATTTTTATGCATGGAATTAATCAGTGCATACAAACTAAATATTTAATGAAAAAAAAAATCACTAGAAAGTGTTGAGCAATGTTAAATGATGTTAAATGTTACGAGAGGTTCTTTGGTACGAATTATTTTCACCGAAATACATGTTTTAATGTACTTAGCTCAATTGTAATTAAAAAGTAAAACAAATTTTACTGTTAACAAAAATCATGAGTTTATAGTACATATACCATTGTTCCTCTTTGTTATATTTTTTTAAAATATTTTTGCTTCAATTTATATGTTATTTCCAAAGTTTAAACAAGTATTGATGTTTTTATTAATTATAAATACTCTCATTTTTTTATGTAATCTATAATTAACTATACGTATAGATTTATAATGAAGTAAAAATGAAATGAAAAGAAATAAGGAGCCTCTTAACTATTTATTAAGATAAAGAAAATTATTGCACCTTTTTGTTTACTAATCATAAAAAAGATGTATAAAAAGGAATGAGAGAGGAACTTAGTTGGTAGCAGTAAATATGTTATAAATTTATTTAGTTTCAAAATTATCCTAATTATTAATATTTTTTAAAATGTTTGTTAATATAATCTCTTTCTAATATTAATTAGGGCTATTATGCTCTAAATAAAAACCAATATAAAAATATTATAGTAATATGTTTTATAAAAAAGAGCAAACACTAGTTCTTATACAGTATCTGTAATATATGAATTTGTACTAATAAGTAATTTTAAAAGATTTACTAACGAACCATAAAATTATACTTCGCAGAAAAAAAGACCAAAGTATATAGGCCAATGAAATAATTCTTTTGGAGGAAAAAAAATAGTATTAATATCACACAATTTTTGGAATCCTAAAATGTCGGCTGACTAAACAGGAACAGAAAAATTTGTAGCTAATTAATTAATTTAATTAAACTATTAATTCTTCTAGTAAAAGTGCTTATTTAAACTATTCTAGATGTTGGAAATTAACCTTATCTGAGTGAGTCATCTACCTAATAATCGATCTCCTATATTTAATAGTTTATATACATTTTATAGATATTATTACAGTTTTTATCGTCTCGATATCTTAAAATCCACCATTATATAAAAAAAATATTATTAAAAAAAAATAAAAATAAATTAGAAGTTAAACGAAACTAGCGTAAAAGATAAAAAATAAACTCTTTACAAATAAAATAAAAGAATTAAAACTTAAAATTTAGATTTTAATATTATTAAAATTATAATAATAATAAAAAAGAAAAGGAATGATCGTGGACGTTATAGTTGAGTTACAAAATAATTTCACACATCCTCCTTGAAATTTAACTTATTCACCTCATTACAGAAATAAAAATATATAATAAATGCTTGACCAATCATAAAATAAAATTCTGACAATAATGCTATCATGATCACATGCAATAACATAAATTAAAATAAAAATAATTATTATAAGTACAAAAGTGCCATTCACAACGACTGAAAGAAAAAATAATATATTTATAAACACTAAATAAATAAAAGAAAAGTAACGTGTTTTCAGAAAAAAAAAATATTTTTAAAATATTCAAAAGTTTGAAGTAAAATATCTTTAAAAAAGAAAATAGATGGATTGAACCATGTAGACTATTTAAAGACGCTTATGGATTTGACAAGTATGGAAAGATGAAAGATGTTTTGATTATTGGTGCATATAACTAAAGAAAGAAGGTGAAGAACAGTACGAGGGTTGAAGTGGAAGTTTGAAAAGGGATGCACAACCACATGCAAAAAGTGAAGAATCACGAGCTCCCTTACTTTTTATTGGCCAGCTTCATCTATTAACTAAGCAATCTACATCATCTTAATTCCAAACCAAGCTTCCAAACACACCTTTACTATCTCCCTCATAGTGCCACATGATCCTGTCTCGTCAACGTCACCACCAATTAATATGTTCTTAATTCACCAAAAAATTAGTTTCTATCAGCTGACTTTCATGTTTTTTAGGTTTGATTTCGATTGAGTTGTTTGTATACATTGTATAACTAATTATCAATGAAACACACGTAAGAGTAATGATATCTAAGCAGTTAACATATATGGGATATACACCTTTCTAAGCACCAAGTATTTAAGAATTGAAGTGATATGCATACTTGAGTTTTGATAAACTATATAATACAAATCAAGTTAATAATTTAAAAAAAGATTAAGAGTGTAGTGTTAGAGACTTTGTTAATCTTAGACTTGTTTGACTTTATGAAATAAAAGTGATTTTTCTTGGAGGTGATAATGAGGTGAACCCTATAAGGAATTGTATTCATACATAAAATCTTGAGTAAGAAAAGTTGAGTTTCCACTTTTTAGACACTAATTAAGTAAATTGAAATATACTTAATGGTGTGGCTTTTATGAATGAAGAATGAGAAAATCACTTGGAAGAATGAAAGATTGATATTAATTGAAAAGGGAATTGAGAGGGAGCCAAAGCTAGAATGTTGTAAAGAAATAAAGGAGTGGCCAAAAAGGGTCTTTAGATGATGTAACCATTAAAAAAAGGGTCAGAGCATTGTTAAGAGAAAGAATCCTTGATTCTATCTTATCCTATTCCAATATCATATCACATGAGGAGACAGCCTTTCAAATCTACCATGTGGAGCACATACTCATTAGCCATTGAATTAGAACTCCTAATATCTCATTTCTCTTACACGTTTCTCCCTCAAATTCCAATAATTCAATCATATTGCTTTTCTCTCCCAACATGAAGAAGAAGATATGAATGTGCTTGGGCATTGACACGTGGTAAAAGAAATAGCAAAATAATCACACGTGGGGACGCAAAGCTTTTCATTTTTCTCACAAATTCCTTTTTTTTATACAAATGAGAAAAGATGAAGAGCGTAAAGTGATCTCAATAATAGGTGGTCACGTGGAGTAACTATTATTTATATTGAATTGCATATAAACAAATGTTTGACGCAATATGCTTAGGAAGAGTGCTAGAAATCAAACAACCCATTCTACAGTTCATCACAATCAAAAGTTTTCATCTTCACATGCCCCAACCATGAAGCTCACAATATTTTTTTCCTCAAAATATGAAGATTCCATTCTGTTCTCTGGTCTTGTCGTTTCGATATTCAATGGTTCCCATGGGGGAATTTAATTTATTCATGTACCAACTATTTGATATATTTTTTGTATAAATTTACTCATAGAAATTAATTATAAAAGATGGTAATTAAAAAAAGAGATAAATGATTGTGTGTGTTTATTTTTCGTTGTTCACTCTCTCTTATTGACCATTTTATTCTTCTAAAACTGAATCATAAATCTGTAATAATTGCACCCACAAATGCTATAACCTCCCAGTGTATCTCAATAATGTTTGACAAAGTTAATATTAATCTACATTAGTAGTGTTAATCATGTCTTCCTCTACTACCAATAGTATTAAACATGCTAAAAAACGTTACTGTTGCAGAAAATTTATCATTAATCATGGCTTCAACACTTCTGCAAAGTTCTGGTTACTATAATTATATGAAAACGTAACGACTCTCAAGATAGAACTATTTATAATATAATTTTCTTTAATTATTTTAAATTAAAATATAGAATTAATAATTTAAATTAATATAAAGTAATTATAGAAATATAAGTCGCTTAATTTATGAATAAATTATTTAAATATAGTGCAAGATTATGAATGACACTTAAATTAATATTTCAATAGGTATAATATATAGACAGTGACATTATCTAAAGTTATGGAAAAGGATGATAGTAAGAAACAAAGTTGGAGTATTGGGGCTACGCCAAGACAATCATTTGGAAAACCGTACAAAGGCGTGCTCAAAGAAACTCATCCATTCCTGCTACAAGTTCATGCTGCCATCATCATGGTCAACCAACTAAGCCTTGTCTTCATTATAGTATGATAAAATCGCTCTTTAAATAGAATATCAAAATATATTAAAAATGGCATTCGTACTCTTTTACCTTTTCCAGTGACATTTGATTTTTAACTCTGGTATATAAATTGGTAAGAGAAGAAATGCAGAAAGTTTTCCCTGTTCATAACAGATATTATTCGAGACAACCTCATAAGAAAGAAAAGTGTGAAATAAGGTTATTGATATGATTGAAAGAAACAAATTCTGTAATAGTTTAATTTATTTAGTAGACAGGGTTGATGGATTTTATTCAGTCGGAAATTTGAAAGTAACTAACTTCAATCCAATTTTTTTCATGGTAAATTTTTAACGCATTCAGACTTAACTTGTACGTTAGCTGAAAATCGAAATTTTAGTCGTTCTCGAAATTGCACCACAACGACCTAGAACGTGCGAGTAACATAGCAAAACTTGGCTACTAATTATTCTATCCCGTTTAATAAAAAACTTGGGTTGTAGCTAGAGTAGATAGGTAGATTTGTCAGAGATGAAAAGATTTTCACGTGCAAAGTATTAATGGGAAAAGAAATATCAAGAAACAGGGACATTAAGAGTCATTAATCATACTCACATTTACACTGAAGCTTGTCTCCTTTCCTAAGCATGCTTCCATTTGACTAGGGAATAGCCTTTACCATCCTTTGCCACAGACTGATCCACATTAAATACCAAATTCCGTGCCTTCGTCCTATGATTCAATGGGCTGAAGTTTCCAACAATGGTTTGGCCCATTCCACGTGAAGTGGACCAAACAAAATTTAAGGCCAGATATGATTCGGCCTAACCCCCCATGTATAGTCTCAAAGTAATATAGGAACAGGCATAAGGAGATTTAATATGTTAAAGCAGTTATAAGACTGAATACATCAGATATTTTAACATTTTTCAGCTCTAATTATTTTAGTTCATTAGAAAAAGTTAATGAACCATCATAAACAAGGTTGTTGTATTATAAAGAATGAATCAAATGTACTAATGAATAAGCAGATGTCCTATATATATATATAACGAGTGTACAAGAATTGAAAAACATTAGCAGAAAAACATTCAAATTCAATGTTCAATCCCAAAACCGTCTTGCTGCTTCAGCTTTTCTTCCATGTAAATTGTTTTGTAAGATGTTCTAAGGTAAAAGAAAGGGAAAACAAGGGCTGTTGTATGAGAAAAAAATAAAATTAAACGACTACTGACTCCATTTCTTTGGAAAACTGTGACTCTTTCCGTTGGAAGATTAGAACATTGAAATCCATGGGGACAGACACCTTTTCACTTTTGAGGTTAACAGGTAGCAAGACTATCGAGAACCCCGCGGTAGAAGTTCCAAAATTCACTTCTTTCATTGATAGCGTTTTGACCAAAAGGGTGTTGCTCAACATACTTCTGCATATTTTCAGCATTTGCCAATCCATCCAAATATTGTCGCAGATCACCTCCAACAGCTGTCATAATTCATTTGTAATCAGCGATTACCACTAGAAAATAGTGCTTCAACGAGAAAAAAAAAATGATCCATTAATGCATTTTGTGTGGTTGAAAAATTATAATGAACCAAAGGACTTCGTTTCATGAGAAAACTTCATACAACGCCTATAACATTGGTGATGTTCTCCAATCACATTTAGATAATTACTTCGATAATGTATAGTATTTAATAAAATACACACTATCAAGATTAAACTTTAATATAGTTGGCGAACACCACCCTCTTATAACACTGTATGTAAGTTGTGACAAGTTAAAAGCCTAATTTAAGTTAAAGGGTATAAGGAATCACTTGATTATGTTATATCTATGTATGTCATACAGATCCTACAATTTGAGATCACGCCAAATGTTAAATGAAAGCGGAATAATATAAAGGTTAAGTTCACAGGAGAATAGAGAAGCGTTACAGAACAAACAAAATCAGTCAAATCTACTTGGTCCATTAGCAAAATCTAGTGAACCCACAAGCAAGTATAAATTAGAAGGTCATTTTGTAGTTTGTACCATACCTAGTGAATTGTCGCTCTGATTCTGATAATTGAATGTGTGCGGAAACACGGAGGTGTATGGCTAAAATAATTTATTCAAACATTCAAGAGCAAGTCAGTAAAATAATAGAGAAATATGTGGCTGGTTTAGATATTTTAGAATGAAAATTGGAAAAAGGAAAGAAAGAAAGAAAGAACTAGTTATTTACAGGATTAAGTAATGCCTTGTATGGAGAATCATCCAACAGCAATGTATTTGATTCATTATAGTATCCCTTCTCCCATGGAAGATTGGAATCATACTTCTCCCAAATTTTCCTCAAATCTTTAAAAACCAATGGCTTGTGCTTGTTTTCAAGCGTTTTGAAACTTGTTTTAGTACAATAAGAAAGATCCTACAAAGTCAATAACATTTAATATGAGATGCAGCGAGTAGGCCATTATCTCAAGGTAACTCCGTCAAAAACAAACATGTATAATTCATACCAAATTTACTAAAACAGGTTCTCAATGGGACAAATTATTTGAAAATGAGGAACAAGAGTAGCTAAATGAGTTCAGAGATAGCGGATAAAAAACTTACCCAACAAAAAAGCAACCTTTGTTTCATATTTCCCATCAAATAATCAATGACATAGTCGATATGTTGCCTAAAAAGATGTAATATGAGAAATTAATACGCCACAGATAAAATATATCGATAAGAAAATGGGGGTAGCTGCTGAAAAGATGATGCAGACAAAGTGAACACCAAAGTTTTTAACTGACATTGTAGAAAAAGATGGATGAAGACTACCTGAGTCTTGAAGACCATATAGCCACTTCAAACTTCTCAAAGCAGAAGTTCAGGAATTCAAGATAAAAAGGCCTCTTGAATACTGAAATGAAATGAAGCATAACTCAATTAGTAAAGAATGCATAAGGCACACCCTCTTAGTATACAAAAAGTAGAATAACAGAGTTGTTTCTCACGTGCTTTCCTTCCTACGGTTGCATCTGCTTTAAGATGCTTTGGAGGGGGAGAAACTATGTCCACAAGAAGCCCATTTACATCAAGAACAATAAGCTTTTTCTTCAAACATACAATTGGTGGTCCAACTAAAGAAAGTCGCAAAGTTTTTGGCCTATCTTCTTCATTTATGGTAGAAACAGAAAATTTCCTCATTTCATCACTGCGAGATACCTGTTTGCAACTGTTTGCTTCATCTAATACAGTTGACTCAGTATTCGTAGTATTTTTTATATCTTCCTCTGGGATGGCACAAACTACTCTTTTGTTTTTCTCTCTAAGGGGTTTCATCCTATATATCTTTAGTTGTTTAGGTAAATTAATGATGCAAGTAACACAATAATGGCAGTATAGATGACAGAAATCTTAATATACTCGGCTCTCAAGGTTGATTATTCTCTACTGTTCCATCTTTTGTCCAGATGAACTCTGCAAATTTAGACATGAAAGGATACAAATGATATAGACTTATATTTATAGAAAAATAAGCCACTAAAAACAAAAATAATTTAATAAATAGTTCAAGATTTCAATAAAATACACAACTACTAGAAACAAAAACTCCAATTGTTCCATAGGAAGACCTTGTAATCTTCCATCACCATAGTATGGGAAGCTTCTTCGATATTTTGAAGCATGCCAATCCCTTCTATTCAATTTACTTTTTAGTTTATTAACTAAGAGTGAGCATTCTCGATTCCATCTGTGCAATCATGCACTGGAATAGAAAAGGCACTTCAAAATGCTAATTCTGTCGTTCTTCTAACTCTAGCAGATGTATTAGATGTATTAGATGTATTGATTACTAAACTAAAGGTGCAACTTTCCTACCATGTGAATGGTGTTCTAGGTAGCAGATTAAATGGACTGAAGAAATAGGAAAATATGAGAATGACCAATATATATTATTTAATTCCAGTCATGAAAAACCGAAACAATCATGTCCAGTTTGGCTGCTGAAAGTTGAAATAATAAAAAAAATGAAGAATAACAAAGACAGAAAGATTCCAAATAATCAAAGTCATGCATATACAGAGTACAGTATAAGAGGAGCAGCTTAAATGGATAAGCGATAATAATTTTGAAAAGTAAAACAAATTATACCGTAAAGCAGTAAATAACATGAGTTCTAGCAAATTTGTAATAAGAATAACAATAACAACATCTGGCTGCCAAAGAAAAAAGAAAGAAGGACAAAACAGAAGTGCGGAAGTTTTAATATAGTGTAATTCAGGTTAAGCAAATACCAGGAAACAAAGCAAGCTTTGGAAGATACAAGGTAGTAGAGAATGACTTTTCTTCTTCTTTTCTTAACGTGTACTCAAAGAAGAAGTAAATAAAGAGAAAAACATTGACCATTCGTTATCCACGGCTGGAAAGGAAAGTGAAAAGTTTCATTTCATGCTAATATATGTATATATAAAGCCTAAAAC
>Ga0123340_1000489_pt1 | contig 26494 bp, 18 predicted proteins | sample SirMexnodulemix_FD_89961 | JGI IMG/M metagenome (GOLD analysis project Ga0123340, IMG submission 89961) | Root nodule microbial communities of legume samples collected from Mexico - Siratro Mexico nodule mix | ecosystem: Host-associated > Plants > Roots > Nodule | place: Mexico: Nepantla...
CTCATATATATATATATATTATTTTCATGTTATATGATTTTCTTTTTATACAAATTTATACAAAATAAATTACTTGTATCTTATATAAAATCAAGATTTTAAATAAAATTCATTTCTCCAATATCTTATAAATTGTAATATTTTTTCTTTAAATTCCTTAAAACCCATGTTAACAAAGTTTTTTAAAAAGTCCATAGGTCTAAGATGTAAGTAATACTACTAAATTAACCATATGTGAATTAATTAAGTCAGAGGAGAGAATAATTATAATCTTCATATATCTAAAATATAATAGTTATCATACCTTACCAAACCATATACTTTGATATTATATTTGATATTACAGTCATCCAATCCAAAATATTAAAAGAATAGTTATAATTTAAGAAACTCAGATCAGTTTTCACTAAATCCTTCTAGAAACATAGTTTCCTTTCAAATTATGTCCAATTCAATTGAATATTATTTTAGTTAAAAACACAAACTATGCAATGAAATTTACAAATGTTAGGGACTCAAGTCTTAATTACAGGAAACTGTGATCAAGAAAAAAAAGAAAGTCTATTTGCAGCTCAAGAAAATCATAATATTAATAACAATATTAATTTTTCTTACACCAATATCTCATTACAGTTATCCTAATTTTTCTACTCTTACAAATCTTCAACCCTCAAAATTCCAAATCATACATATATTCAATGAAACACATACACACAAATCCTGAACATAGATGATGATGATGAATAGATAACAGAGCTAATAACACCTAGAGTTAAAACCTCACTTTCCGATTTTGCCCCTTAGCTTGACACCAAGAACCCTCTCCATCTTGGCCAGCACGGCCTGGTTAGGCACCGCTTTGCCGTTTTCGTATTCCTGCACCACCTGAGTTCTTTCGTTGATCTGCTTAGCAAGCTCTGCCTGGCTCATCTTCTTCTCCAAACGCGCCTTCTGGATTGCATGCCGGACCTCCCCCGCCACGCGCTCCAACGCCGCTGGCTCAGTCCCCTCATCCAGCTTCCTCACATTCACAGCCGGACCGCCGGCCTTCCGGTTCGAACCGGCGTCGAACTTCTTGACGGTGAGAACCTCCGTGCCGGATCGGAGCGCCTGATTGACAGCCTTGGGGTTGCGGAGGTCCTGCGCCTTGGGCTTGGCCTTGTGCAGAACCACAGGGTCCCAGTCTTGGGTTATGGCTCCCGTAGATCGAGTCGGCATTGTGCAAGAAACAGAACTGGGATAACGGATTACTATCTGGTTGAAGAAATGAAAGTAGCCTTATGAAGACGGGTCGAGTAATGGCAGGCTTTTATAAGGGTGGCGAAGTGAGTCTCTCGAACGTTCCATTTGCATGTTTCTTGATGAAGCAAAACGAATTTGATCTTATGTCCTCATCTCGAATGTTCTACGGATAATCTATTATATAATAAAAAAATAATAATTTATAACAGTGTTAAAGTATAATAAGTTTTGTTAGAATACATATAAAATAGTTTTTTACATTTTATATATTTTCTGATATAATATGTTTCATTTTAAATTCATAATTAGAAATGAGAATAACTGTCCAACCCAGCATGTATGGGCTAGTACATCAACAACAACAACATGTCGGTGCCAATAGAAAATGGGCTAAAAGATTGGTCCATCCTAGCAACTGTAAAAAAAACATACATTTAATTTTTTTATATATTAAAATCTATAAAAATTACAGAATTTTAAACATAATTTTGTAATATAGTTTTTATTCCTAAGAAGGATAAGCAAGGGACCTAGTCTGATTTAACCATCAATAAACCACAATGCACCATTAAGCTGAAATGAAAAATCTTTTTCAAATTTACAACAGTGCAAACATCTTATAATTAAAACTATGGCTAAATATTTTAACGTATAATTATATCTTAATTAGATGATATACAAGTTACCCTACTATATAAGATTATTTTTAATTATGGATAACTTTTTTTATAAATGTTAAATTTAATTTAAATAAAAATAAAAACAAAAAAAGATATAATAGAAAATAGGATGAAAAACTTCCAAAAATTTTCACATTTAAAATTTTTAAAAAACTATCACTAAAATCAATTATTATAAAAAAATTAGCACATTTTATTGAATATATTTTATTAAATAACTACCAGAAAGTTAACTATTCACTCACATTTTATTTACATTTTTATTCTTTCCTTATAAAATGAATGCAACTAAATATTTCCCGCCAAAAGGCTAAAAGAAGCACTCAAGTATATAAGTCCCGGTAAGTGTAAAAGTCTCTTCTTCAAGCTCTCAAGAATATTTTTGGCTCCAAAAATTTCCACATTATGCATAGATATTTTCAACGTATCACCGGTGACCGAGCTTCCACCGCTCCTAAGGTTCAGCAACTCAACCGCCACGGTACTGCTGCCACTAGTCAACCGCCGCCGGCCGACGATGTCAGAGGAACTGATACACCGCCAGAGAAGGTGCCGCGTCGCGTTTTGCCGGCGAATTTCGCGCCAAAAGAGAACAACTCCGGTCCCTCCTTGTTTGATAGCATCATGCACAAATTCGTCAAGGTCGACGATGACGAAAGAATTGCTAAGAGGTAGGCTTCGTTCTTTTCCTTCTCCGAGTGGTTTAGCTTAGGGTTTTATGGAAGTGCGAGAAAGAAGCAGAATGCATCTCGTTCTTCGCTAGATTTTGATGTTTCCTTTTTACTGTTTTGGTATTCGTTTGCGTCAAAGTTAAAGCACTGGTGCATTTTGTTTCAATAGTTAATTTCGTAATAATGTTGATGGAATATCGTTGAACTATTCAAGTGAAATTGATGGACCACATTGTAGGTTGAATAGTAGCACTATTAGGCATTTTTCAAATTTGAAATACTCAAACATAATTTCCGTTTCTTAGCAATTTAGAGATTACTGAACGGAAGACACAGTTGGAATTGAAGCAGTTTCTGCTTCATAAAGGAAAGTGCTGTTTATTGGATGCTACAAATGTTTAAAATCACACTCTCGGTCGTGGTACTTGATGTTATAGCAGAGTCAGGGAAAACGTGTTGGTACTTGTGGTGGCTCAAATATTTTTGATGTTGCCTATAACTCACATGCATTATTTTTTGCAGGAGCCGCCCATTGAATGGCAGTTTGTCTAAATCTCCTCAACCAGCGGGAATAGATACTGATAGTGAAGGGGTGCACAAGGTAGAAACAGTTCTTCAACCTTTTGTGAAAGCAAACAATAATGCTGGGAATTTCAAGGAAAAGGCTAATCAGGAGAACTTGGCTGTGGTTGTAACTGATGATGATGTCAATGGACCAGAAACCCCAGGGATGAAGCCTCTTGCTTCTCAGGTAAAGCGCAGTCGTGAGGCTGGGTCCAAGTTTGGTTCCTTGCTGGATTCTGGCAAACGAGTCAGATTTCTTGATGATTCAATGGCATTGGACATGACTAAGAAGGAAGTAGAAATGGCCAGCAAGTTTGAATGGCTTGATCCTTCTCGAATCAGGGATGCTAATGGAAGAAGGCTGAATAATCCTTTGTACGACAGGACGACACTTTATATTCCTCCAGAAGTTTTGTCAAAATTGTCAGCATCACAAAAACAGTATTGGAGTGTCAAATGTAAATATATGGATGTTGTGCTATTTTTTAAAGTGGTTAGTTTATCAAGCTCTTTGAAGATTGGTTTCTTAATTCCTCTGGATCCTGTAGTTTATCTGCTGTTATATGCATAACCTTTGGTTAATAATAGTATGCCACAATTAATGATCAATGTAGGGAAAATTTTATGAGCTTTATGAAATGGATGCTGACATTGGCCATAAGGAGCTTGATTGGAAAATAACTTTAAGTGGTGTTGGAAAATGTCGACAGGTGATTTCAAAGTTATATTTTTATTGGTTCATTGTCACTCAGGTGATTTGTCTAATTTTCTGTTAGTTGATGACTGGATTTTACTTGTTGGTTCAGGTTGGTATATCTGAAAGTGGGATTGATGATGCCATTCAAAAGCTGGTTGCACGTGGGTAAGGAATGCATGGATTTGATGTGATAGTTGATAGTGATACCACATTTATCATATGCTCAATTTAGATATTTGAATTTTGTGCAACATAAGATCATTATACCTAATTTCGGTTAGGATGGACTGTGTTAAATCTCAGTAATTCCTAGTTACGTTGTTGTAGACTTAGTATGCTGCTTTCATTGTGAAGGTACAAGGTTGGACGAGTGGAGCAACTAGAGACATCTGAAGCAGCAAAAGCTAGGGGTGCTAACTCTGTAAGTTTTCCCATCCTTGCAGTTGTATGGCTATGCAGCTTCAGAAGTTTTATGTAAACATTTTCAATATTTGGCTTTGCTTGATGAGTTATGCTTCAGCAAGCCTTATTTTTTATAAACTCACATTCTGTAGCTTACTGTAACTAGAAGACGGATTAGTCTGAGTCTATCTTTTCAGTTAATGTTTGGAATATCTCGTATTTTAGTTTTATTTTATCCAATATGATGATGCAAGGAACTGTGTGAAGTTTCTAATTGATATTGGGGACTGTAAAGTGGACAGGACACACAGCTGTCTTTTGAAAATGTTCCTTTTTTTGTAGATTACATTTTGTAAGACTTCATAAGTCTGTATAATATCCTATCCAGTATGCTTTATGCTTTTGCAGCTGTCAAATCTTCCCATGATGGGTTCTTCGACATCTGATGCCAAAATTTGAAAATGGTTGGCATTTCCTTCCATGCAAATGAGAGTTTTTCCTTTTGAGAGACATTCCGTACTTCAATTTTTTTTCCCACTCTTGCTATCCATCCTAACGGATCGTTCTCTTCAAAAGTGGGCAATTCCATCCTTTTAGTCCAAGGCCTCAGCAGTTCTTCTCCCTCTTCATTTGATCTATTACCTTGGACAGATCTTTCTTCCTTCTTTTCTTCATCATTAACTGAATTCTCCCTCCTTTAGACAACTTCTCATTTTTCTTGATTTTATGTAGAACTTTTTTTATTTTTTCATGTCTAGAAGGCTCTCTTTCATAATAGCCATATATTCTTTAAATTTTGCAACAACCTTTCCTTGTTCACTGGCCCATCTTTCCAACGTAGATACCCCAACTAACTTCTTAACTACTTATATTTTTAAATTTCTTTCTATAATACACTTTCCATTCCCTCTCGTTACTTCCTTGCCTAACACCTTCACTGCTGGATGGATTTCAGGTTGTTCGGAGAAAATTAGTTCAAGTTGTCACTCCATCAACTAATGTTGATGGTAACATTGGTCCTGATGCTGTTCACCTCCTCGCAATAAAAGAGGTTCTTATTTGTCACTGATAGTTTCATTTTTTCTGTGCTATTATTGTTTTGTACAATGGTGAATTAAATGTTTTCTACAGGAAAACAATGGCTTGGATAATGGTTCAGTTGTGTATGGATTTGCTTTTGTTGATTGTGCTCGGCTTAGATTTTGGGTTGGCTCCATAGACGATGATACATCCTGTTCGGCTTTAGGGGCCTTATTGATGCAAGTATGCTTCCAATACCCTTTCTTTTTCTATTCCTGATTTTGTATTTAGTTTATGTGAATGATCATTCCGTTTTGCCAAATTGTTAGCTAATTTGGTTTTGGGAATTGGATTGTAGGTATCACCCAAGGAAGTTATATATGATAGCAAAGGTGAAGGCCATAAAATATCACTTTACCTTTAAATTGAACCAAAATGCTGACACTTTTTTTTTGACACAAAAAGGGTGAAGTTTTTATGAATTTAATTGTACTAAGGAGTGCAGTCACGATTCCTCTTGACGTGAATGCACTTCAATTCTAATTGTTATATGCTCATGTTAAAATATGATGTTGTTTCACAGGGTTGTCCAAAGAAGCTCAGAAAGCACTTAGAAAATTCTCATTAATTGGTGAGATGGGATCCTTCATTGTGGTTTATTAGAAATTATTAGGTAGTCCTGATCACTACTTGTTCATGGTTCTAACGAATCTTTATGTGATTTGTAATTAATATCATTATTTATTATCTTAAATATAATAACTTTATTGTGTCACTTAAAGATTAATTGGAAACATAGAATGGGTGGTAGTCCAAGCATACCTAATAATTTCTTATGGTTTAGGGGTACACTACCGAAAACGTTCCAGCATTTTAAATGGGCGTTTCTGCAACTTTATTATTATTTCCTTGGAAGCTGTAGGTGAAGAGAAATGTTAGCAATGCATTTTCTTACACAGTCTTTGAACACACTTCATACTGTTGGTTAAAATTAATTGGAGATCACAAATTTTTGTGTCTCAGTTTCTTTTTATGGATTTTTTTGATTTTGTAGTTTTCAATAAATTTTAACTAATAGTTGACATGTTAGAGTGTTATTAGAACAATTTGTATGTGAATTACAAACACTAGCTGGAAAATAATCATTTTGCATATTCCTTGGTGAATCTAGTTTTGCTTTGCCTTATAGACAAGCGTTGATTTAACATTCACACTGTCAGGTTTACTACCTATTCTCTTTTGGAATTAAGCTGGTATGGACACTACCTTTGTGGTACGGCGAATGGTTTTATTAGGACGTTTCATATTTTGTGTCATATGCTAAATTTCTCATAATTTGTTTGAGGTAACAAAAGATTACGCTCGTAGTATACAATCCTTTATATTTATGACAGTGTGAATAATTTAACGTATGTTGCATTAGGAATAATTTGGAGTTCTCAAATTTTGCATTTTGTATATTTTAGCATAACATCAACTTGTTAAATCATGAAGTTTTCAAATTATTATTATTTTTGATTTTTCAAAGTTGAATTTATTCATTTTAGATTTTGAAAAGTATCTTGGAATCTCAGTATTGATTTTGTTCCTCTTGTAGGTTCAGCAGCACTGCAGTTCACTCCAGTTCACTCAATCACAGACTTGGTGAACTCTGAAGTTAGGGATTTAATTCACTCAAAGGGATACTTCAAAGGCTCATCTCATTCATTGGATCATGTGCTGAGCAATGTGATTCATCGTGAAATCGCCTTGTCTGCTCTGGGTGGATTGATTGGTCATCTGGATAGATTGATGGTACACTTTTATATAATACAATGATACCTCTCTTGAGGGGGTTAGCACTAAATGTATCTGTGTGCTTGTTGTTTAAAATAATTAATTTGTTACGCTTTTCATACAGTTAGACGATGTTCTACAGAGCGGGGATCTGTATCCATACCACGTTTACAGGGGTTGCCTGAAAATGGATGGTCCAACAATGATAAATCTAGAACTCTTTGTTAATAATGAGGATGGTAGCAAATCAGGCTAGTACTTGTCCTATTTCAGCACCCTCAAGTTTCCAATATAATTTTCATATAGAAATTTCTGTCAAATCATGACATATTCTGCTTGAGTTTCAGGTTCATTGTACAATTGTCTTGATAAGTGTGTAACTTCATCTGGAAAGCGGCTTCTTAGGAACTGGATCTGCTGTCCATTGATAGATGCTGAAATAATCAACAACAGGCTTGATGTAGTGGATGATCTAATGGCTAACCCGGAGATTGTATCACACATTGCTCAACATCTTCGCAAGCTTCCAGACTTGGAACATTTGCTTGGCCGAATTAAGTCCAGCCTTCAATTATCAGGCCCTCTCTTACTACCCTTGTTAGGAAAGAAAATATTGAAGCAGAGGGTAATTTTCTGCTACTGTTTTTTTGTGCCAATTTTGTTAAGGATATACTTACTATTTGTTAGTATGATATCTGATCAATTTTCTTCACTCATTTAGAAGCTAAATGCTCATTTTAGTCTGAAAGAAAGACTTGTTGGCAACATCTCATTTCAACATCGTTATACTAGTGTCCCTCATGTCTAAATTACTTAGTCACATATTTCATGCCATGGAGATGGGGAGACTGCACTGCTTAAAAGGAAAAAAGAAGTGGCTAATAAACATTGAAATTGGTATTGGAAGAATTTATCTAAAGCTGTATATTGTTTGTTGTCCATGCTGGATAACTGATATATACATGTATGGGATTTTATACGAATAGTAATTTTTGATAATATGTATAAGATCTAACTTTAAGGTTATATATGATATTTGATTCACTAATTTTCTATTGTTATGTGCACATAATTTTTAATTAATGCAGGTGAAAGTGTTTGGATCACTAGTGAATGGCCTTCGGACTGCTTTGAGTTTGTTGCTTCTTTTAATGAAAGAGCAACCTCTAATATCTTCTTTGACCAAAGTTTTTAAGCTACCAATTCTGACTGGTAGTGAGGGCCTTGATCAATTTCTTATTCAGTTTGAAGCAGCTGTGCACAGTGACTTCCCAAATTACCAGGTATACTCTCTGCCTTATTAGGCTTTCAAATAATATTAACTTTCCTCGACATATTCTTCGCAGCTCGGGAACTTTGCCTCATAGTTCATTTAATTTAAATTGTTAATTTGGAATATTGAATTTGTTAAAAAGGGTGTGCTTTTATTGTTCTTGGAAATTAGAATATAAATCGTATGCTGCTGCTGTTATTTGGATTAATATTCACTGAGAAGTTTTCTTATTCACCTGTCACTTCTACTAATGGTAATGGAAATATTTCTAGTTTGAAACTATTGTATATATGATTGAAATGGAGGTACCTTAGAGTGCATAACCCTAAGAACCCAAGTAGGAAATTGTGATTTTGCTCCAGGAAACTTTGAGGCTATAGGCCTAAATGTTGAGGAGGCTAAAAATCATAAAGGGTAGTGAATTTGAGTGGAGGCATGATACTTGAATTTGTGGCTTAGGCATTTGGGTTTGCCTGGCTTTACTCGGGTCATACTCTAATTTCACGCGAGGCCAGTTCAGGCCAAACGAAAATTACTAAATCTATATTTTGCCAAGTCAATTAATCCATGTTTTCAGGTTCCTTGGACTACTTTATTACGTTCATTTGGACACCTTTTCTGATAACCCTTTTAGCAAGTTCAATATATTATACCCAAGACCTTTCCGAATAAAATTTGCATCGTCATCATAATTATCAAATCCACTTCTGCTTATTTTTTGTTTAGAAGATAAAAGGTTAGCAGCACTTTTGGTTCTTACTGCGTTGCCTTTTACAGTAGATATTTAGCTTTTAGCAGTTTGATGTATGGCAAATGTTGATTTTCTGTTTCATCAATTATATGTTAATGTTTGTGAACATATGCAGTGGCATATTATCATTGAGTGTATGTATATCTAACGGTATGGTTTGTTCTAGAATCATGACGTTACAGATTCGGATGCTGAAACACTCACAATACTTGCTGAATTATTTTTGGAGAAAGCTGTTCAGTGGTTTGAAGTGGTTCATGCCATCAATTGCATTGATGTATTACGATCTTTTGCTGTTACTTCTAGCTTTTCTTGTGGAACTATGTCTAGGCCGGTCATAGTGGCATCAAAAGGAGCAAGTGTTGACAGTGGAGGGACTGTGCTCAAGATGAAGGGACTATGGCATCCATTTGCCCTTGGAGACAGTGGATGTTTGCCTGTCCCAAACGACTTAGTCCTTGGTGAGAGTGAAGATGGGTCTCATCCTCGCACTTTGCTGCTTACTGGACCAAACATGGGAGGAAAGTCAACACTTCTCCGTTCCACCTGTCTAGCTGTTATTATGGCCCAGGTTTTCTCTCTTCACCCCCTTTTACCGGTTTGATTAAGCTAAAAATGATTGTTACGTTATTAATTTTTAAATTAAACTACTTTAATCTCACTGGCTGGCTAAGTATTTAAACGAAGAAAAACTGCAGCACATCCTTTTCCTCATTGGGATAAATACTGACCAATTTGAGAACAGGATGGCCATTTTATTTAAACTGATATTTCAAGGTGATACTTGTTACTGTAAAACCTCAAAGAAAATGCATGTGTTTGACATGGTGTACTCTGTCAGATTGTTCTGACGCGTCTTTTATTAATATATGATGTCTTTGCAGTTAGGTTGTTATGTGCCATGTGAAAGTTGTGTTCTCTCTGTTGTGGATATTATCTTCACACGTCTAGGAGCCAAAGATAGAATCATGACAGGCGAGAGTAAGTACTCTAACAAAAACAGATGTGCTTTACGGTTTTTTGACATGCTTGAGCATCGGAGATATTGCATACCTAAGCAAATTGATAACTATGTTGACATTAATGGGTTTTTTTTAGAACTTGGAAAATGTAGCATTGTGGTCTCAAAATTTTCATGTGTCCAGACAGTTTCGCTGACTTTATTGATTGCCGATACCAACAAACTTCTTATTTTTTAGGTACCTTCTTTATTGAGTGTACCGAAACTGCTTCGGTGCTTCAGAATGCTACTCAAGATTCTCTTGTTATCCTTGATGAATTGGGTCGTGGAACAAGCACTTTTGATGGCTATGCCATTGCATATGCTGTGAGACTCTACTCTCCACTATATTTTTTTTGTCTTTTTCTTGGATGAAAACTTTTGGATCTGTTTTTAAGTACCGCATTTCTATACTTTATCGACTGGAAGTACTAAATTTAACACTAAAGGCGAAGAAAGAAAAACTGTAACAGTGATACCATGTTTCGTAGTAGTGGGGTTATCCATGAAAGAAAAAGGCCTACCACGTATGATCGTGTTAAATTTTGGTCCGAGCATTGATAAAACCTTTATGTTGCTATGCCTACCACCTTTAGTAATTTATGACTTTGATAATGTTTCGGTATTCTGTCTCCTGTCTCTTTCATAATTGTGGATGTGCACAGGTATTCCGGCATCTGATTGAGAAGGTTAACTGCCGTATGCTATTTGCCACACATTACCATCCGCTCACGAAAGAGTTTGCCTCTCATCCGCGCGTTACAATGCAACACATGGCTTGTGCTTTCAAGTCAAAATCTGACACCTATTCCATGCGTGATCAAGAACTAGTTTTCCTTTATCGGCTTGCCTCCGGAGCATGTCCAGAGAGCTACGGGTTGCAGGTTGCCCTCATGGCTGGAATCCCAGAAAAAACGGTAAACATTGCTTCTAAGGCTAGCCAACGGATGAAAAAATCAATTGGACAAAGTTTTAGGTCAAGCGAACAGAGATCAGAGTTCTCAACCCTTCATGAAGAATGGTTGAAAACCTTGGTGTCTATCTCACGAATAGAGGATTGTAACTCGCTGGATGAAGATGTTTTGGATACATTAATCTGTGTGTGGTATGAACTGAAAACTTCATCTCTGTCATGCAAGAGATGATCTATGGGACGCGATAGGTTGGGGCAGCAGTCTGTCATGTAAAATTATTCTTATTTTGGAAAATGACGTAAAGTGTTAGATTGAATTTATTACTTTTTTGATAATTATCTTTTTTACAGTCTCTCAAGAATGAAATATGAAGAAGATTGAGCTAGAAAGACGTAAATAAATGGAGAAATTAAAAAAATATGAAAAGAAATGAAAGATATAGTGAATGTAAGTAAAATATAAGAAAAGGGATGAGGTAAAAAACTAGATTTATAATTTTAGTTATTTTCATGTTCATTTTTGCAAAAAAGTAATTATTTCACATTAGTTAGACGTCTTATTGAATCGGTGCTATTTATATGTTCTGATAATTATGTTTGAAAGACAGTGTGAAGTTTTTAACTCTAAAAGCAAGGTTAAAGCTTAAACATTATAAAGTCGCCAATTTGGTTTCACTTTTTTCTTTTTTAAATTCATTCCTAACAATTTAATTTTACAAAAATATCAAATCAATACCTGATAAGAATGAATAATTAAGAATGACTGACGGCAATGATACTATGGCAATTCATAAAAGTAAAAATAATCATTTAACGGTTAATTATATTAATATTTTAACCATATTTTTTCTTTCCCTTTTTAAATTAAATTATTAATGTATATTATTATATTGTTAAAACAGTTAGAAAACGATTGTTTTATTCTGATGGGTTATAAAGTATGACTATTATTCTACTGTTAAACTATTTATACGGGTAGCACAGAAAAGATAATTGCAACCTTTCTCAATAAACATTACTCCAAAACAAAATGCTACATCTCCTCATAAAATATTAATTCCCAACCACAGAAAAACTGCACCAAAGACCATACAACAAAAAGCAAATTAATTCTACCACTTCTTTACCAAACATTTCGGCAATATTTTTTCCCATCATTCCCTGTGTCCTCACACTAACACGAAACTCTCTCCCTAACTCCCTCTCCTTTCCTTCGTACTCGGTCTTCTCCACTCTCACTACAACCTAAGCCAAAACAAAAAAAAAAAAAAAAAGTGAGTTTCATTATCACCATGTAGAAACAGAGTAAAACTAGAGTACGTCCTTACATGCAAGGTCAATTATTTAACCTTCTTTGAACGACCCTTTTGCGCGTAGCTCATGCATGCTATGGATAACGTAGAAGACTTCATGCACGACGATGAAACCAAGAAGGGCACAAGCAAATCGAAAAGAAGACAATTAGGACTCTCGTGCATGCTAAACACCGAAGTTAGCGCAGTTATAGCAGTGGTTCGTCGTCCAGAATGCCTTCCTCTCTACAACCTATCTTCCCCAGACGAAACCTACGACTCTTCCCTCATCACTTCCTTAAGATCCCTTCGTTCTCTCATCTTCAACCCTCAGCAAGAGTGGCGCACCATCGACCCTTCCATCTACCTCACCCCCTTCCTTGATGTTGTTCAAAGCGACGACGTTCCGGCCGCCGCCACCGGCGTTGCGCTCTCCGCCGTTCTCAAGATTCTCAAGTTCGAAGTTTTCGATGAGAAGTCGCCGGGTGCGAAAGAGGGTATTGAGTCTGTTGTGTCCGGGATCACCAGCTGCAGGCTCGAGAAGACCGACCCGGCTTCGGAGGATGCGGTGATGATGAAGATATTGCAGGTTTTAACCGGGATAATGAACCACAGGGCTTCAACTTTGCTCTCCGATCAATCTGTTTGCACCCTCATCAACACTTGCTTTCAGGTGGATCAAGATAAAGATACTCTTGTCTCGGGTTTTCTCATTTATTACAGAGGGTAAATGGTTGAAGAAACCTAGCTAACTAACTAACTACCTCATTACCAACATGTTCCAACACAAATAATTGATGTAGTATGGTAGAAAATGTAGTCACTTTGGAAAGATATCATATCATAGTAGAAAGCAAAAGCTAAGTTCTTTAGGTACATATGGAAAAATGACACTATCAACATGGAGGGTATACTAATTGTTAGGAGTAGAGGAACCCACAAAAATTATAGTAAAAACCGAAAAATAACACCACTATATAGTATTGTTTGATTCATGTAAGCTTTTAGTGGTTATTAAGGTTTTGGAAGACAGTCTGAGAACATCATTTCTTAATGCAATGTCAAGGTTTTGGAGTTTTCTCTGCTATAATGCAATTGTTGCTGCATTGGTATTTGTTCACGGTTTTCCACAATATCAAGGAACACAGTGAAACTGTGGCCAGGTTTTAAATTAAGGTGGTGGTTGTGATTTTGTCACGATCTTTAATAGTGTAAGAAATTTTAGAAAAAGGCAACCCAAGTGTCTGCAATCCTGGTCGTTTGTGGTCACAAAAATGCTAAAGTTCTTCACATAAACCTCAGTTGTTATTGTAGTATCAAAGACACAAATAAAACATTTACAATAAGACCCCAATATTTATGCAGGCTTTTCATGTATGTTTTCTTTCATAAATGACATTCTGGTGCTACTTAGTAACGTAAGAGGATCTAAATCCTGCTTTCAGGTTGTTCAACAATCCGCGAGTAGAGGAGATTTACTGCAGAGGAGTGCGAGGTACACCATGCATGAGCTTATACAAGCCGTGTTTAAAAGGTTACCAGAGATTGAGGCCAACGAAAGAGAAGGGGACTCAGAATCTGACATGGAGGATGGTGATGAGGGTGGTGGTTTGGAATCTGGCTACGGTGTTCGTTGTGCCATTGACATATTTCACTTCTTGTGCTCTTTGTTGAATGTTGTGTCCATAGTTGAGGCAGATGGGTCTACTTCTCACACTGCTGATGAAGATGTTCAGATTTTTGCTTTGGTTTTGATAAACTCAGCGATAGAACTGAGTGGGGATGAGATAGGAAAGCACCCAAAGCTCTTGAGAATGATCCAAGATGACTTGTTTCACCATTTGATCTACTATGGCACATGGTCCAGCTCCTTTGTGCTGTCCATGATTTGCAGTACTGTGTTGAATGCCTTTCACTTTCTTCGCAGGTTAGAGATCATTTCAACGAAAGAACTAACAAGCTTCTCAACTTTTTATCATTTACATTTGTTTTTGGTTTTTGTAGGTCTATCAGGTTCCAACTTGAAGCGTTCTTTTCATATGTGCTGTTTAGAGTTGCAAGTTTTGGGAGCACAATTGCACTTCAAGAAGTAGCAATTGAAGGAATAATAAATTTCTGCAGACAGCCAACATTCATAGTTGAAGCTTATGCAAACTTTGATTGTGATCCATGTTGTTGGAATGTGTTTGAGGAGATTGGGAGGTTGCTTTGCAAACACTCATTTGCACTGAATGGCCATGTCACCAGTTTGCACATTCAAGCCTTTGAAGGACTATTGATCATGATTCACAACATTGCAGATAACATTGATAAAGATGGTTCAACTGGTTCTTTAGGTGCATACTCATTTCAGTTGCCTGAGTATAGACCCTTTTGGGAGGAGATGGATAGAGAAGAGGACTTGGAAGCTTGGGTGGAACATGTGAGGCTGAGAAGACTTCAGAAGAAGAAACTGCTCATTGCTGCAAACCATTTCAACAGAGATAACAAAAAGGGTCTTGAGTACTTGAAACATGCCAAGTTAATCTCTGATCCTCCTGATCCAAAGGCTCATGCTCACTTCTTTCGCTACACTCCAGGCATAGACAAGAAAACAATAGGGGAATTTCTTGGAGACCCTGACGCTTTCTACCTCCAAGTTCTCAAAGAATTCACTGACACCTTCCATTTCCAAGGCATGTCTCTTGACACTGCCCTTAGATTTTATCTAGAAAGTTTCTTGCTACCAGGAGAGTCACAAAAGATTCAACGTATACTAGAAGCGTTTGCTGAGAGATTCTATGATCATCAATCCTCAGACATGTTTGCAAGCAAGGACACTGTTCTCATCTTGTGCTACTCCCTCATCATGCTCAACACTGATCAGCACAACCCCCAAGTTAAGAAGAAGATGACAGAAGAGGAATTCATCAGGAACAATAGAGCAATCAATGCAGGCCAGGATTTGCCTAGGGAGTATCTTTCTGAGCTTTTCCAATCCATTTCCACTTGTGCATTTTCCCTTTCTCAAACCACAGTGTCACTAGACATGAGTCCAAGTAGGTGGATTCAGCTCATAAACCGATCCAAAGTGGCACAACCTTTCACAACATGTGACTATGACCGCAGAATATGCAGAGACATGTTTGCCTGCATTGCTGGTCCATCAGTGGCTGCTCTTTCATCCTTCTTTGAGCATGCTGATGAAGAGGAGTTACTCCATGAGTGCATTGAAGGGTTATTCTCAGTTGCAAGGATTTGTCAGTATGGACTAGAAGATACTCTTGACGAGCTCATAACATCCTTCTGCAGATTCACAACACTACTAAATCCTTATGCTTCTATAGAAGAAACCATGTTCTCCTTTAGTCACGATATAAAGCCAAGAATGGCAACAGTTGCTGTTTTCACCGTAGCAAACTACTTTAGAGACTCAATTCAAGGAGGTTGGAAGAACGTAGTAGATTGCTTGTTAAAACTCAAAAGGCTTAAACTGTTACCCCCATCTGTCATTGATTTTGAGGCATCAGTGGATGTCTCAACAACACCTGAATCAGGTGCCATGTCTCCAACAGAGGATCATAAAGTTGGCTGCCAGAGAATTGCTAGCATGATCACTCGTTTCTCCCATCTTTCATCAGAGGGAATGGATGATGGTTTGACCCTTGGTAGTGAATTTGAACAGAACACTAAAATGATCAAATTGTGCAAAATTGGTAGCATCTTCAGCAACTGTTCAAACATCCCCAAAGAATGCTTGCAAAGCCTTGGAAGATCTTTGATATTTGCAGCAGCTGGAAAAGGCCAAAAGTTTAGCACACCAGTGGAGGAAGAGGAAACAGTTGAGTTCTGTTGGGATTTGATAGGTGCAATATCATTAGCCAATGTACACAGATTCCAAATATTCTGGCCAAGCTTCCATGATTATCTTCTATCAGTTGCTCAATTTCCCATGTTCTCACCAATCCCATTTGCAGAAAAAGCTCTTCTAGTCCTTCTCAAGGTCTGTCTCAAGCTCTTTTCTGCACCAAGAGAGGACAAACAAGTTGAGGAACTTATATTCAAGTCCATAACCTTAATGTGGAAGCTTGACAAAGAAATCCTAGACACATGTCACGATGTCATATCACAAACAATTAGCAAAATACTCATTGAATACCCTGCAAATGTGCAGACACAAATCGGATGGAAGTCAGTGCTGAATCTGTTATCAGTTGCATGGAGGCATCCTGATACGTATGATGCAGGAATTGAGGCTTTGATAGCATTATTCTCTGATGGCACCAACATATCACGCACAAACTATGCATTTTGCATAGATTGTGCCTTTGGCTGTTTCTTAGCCAAGAACAGTCCAATAGACAAAAAGAAAAAGATACTTGACCTGTTAGCTGATTCAGTAAACTTGTTGATTCAATGGCACAGAAGCCAATATTCGGATCCTGGAAGTAATGCTAGTGCAGCAAGCTACACAAGCAATTCCTCCGTTGAGGACAATTCAAGAGGTCCTAATTCTGGAAACTACAACATGAACCTTTTTGTTAAACTTGGAGAAGCATTTAGAAGGACAAGTTTATCAAGACAGGAGGAGATAAGAAACCATGCAGTTTATTCTCTCCAAAAGAGTTTCAATCTAGCAGAGGATCTTCTTTTCATCTCATCAAACTGCATCAACTACTTCAACCTTGTGATTTTTGCCATGGTTGATGAGCTTCATGAGAAGATGTTGGAGTACTCAAGGAGGGAAAATGCAGAGAGGGAAACAAGGAGTATGGAAGGTACCCTTAAGCTTGCAATGGAGCTTTTGTCAGACATGTACTTGCAATCATTGAAACAAATAACTGAGTCCCCAGGATTTAGGACATTCTGGTTAGGCATATTGAGAAGAATGGACACATGCATGAAGGTTGATTTGGGACAGTATAGTCCTTCAACTTTGAAAGAAATAATCCCTGATTTGTTGAGAAAGATCATCACACAAATGAAGGATGAGGGAATTTTAGAGCCAAGAGAAGAAGATGATATGTGGGAGATTACATACATTCAGATTCAGTGGATATGCCCTCTTCTCAAGGATGAATTGTTTCCATTGTAGAGTAAATTTTTTACACTTTTTCTGTGTCATTTTTTACACCATTCATTGGTTTTTGTAGCACACTTTCTCTATTGTTCGACTTCTGTTATGTAAAAACAGTAGTATTTTATACCCTCAACCTTAGTGCATAGTTCTTTAACATGAGGCATGCATATTCTTGTCTCAATGGGTAGCAAATCTAATGTATTTAGCATTTCTTACTTTACGGAAAAATAGGTTTGCATAAATCTATGACAACATGGGCCATGCATGTCTGTTTCAATCCACACCCTTTTAAATTTCTGCAATGCCTTTAGTTATCTAAAGATTTTTGACATAAATTTTCTTTTAAATATAAAAATCGATATCGGTTTATTCCTTCAAAATTTCGACAAAATTTTAATCCCTGGACCATCATTAGTATCATTAATTTATTCGTTCAATTCTAAAAAATTAACATCAATTTAATTCGTCAATGATAGAATTCACACGATTATAAATCTCGCGTTCCGCATATGGTGATGAACTACAATAACGAGCATCAAAATATTTTCGAAGACCTAAAAGGATTAACTCCATATTTTAATAAATTTTGGCCTTGGGCAAATAAATTTAATACTTACTCCAACGAATGAAAATCTGAACTAAAATTATATGTTTAAAATCAAAATAATCATTAAACTGACAATTCAATAATTTAAAATTTAAATATACTTTTAATTTCTATAAAATGAGTAGGTATAAATTTGTTTATTTTACAAGAATAAAGAAAATATTTAACTCCTAATTCAATTGTGATTAACTGAAATTGAGAAATAGTAAATTATATCTTAAAATTATGAATAGAACAATATTTTTTTAAATGAAACGACATAGAAAATAATATAATATATAATATATTTAATAAAAGGAAAATGATTCGTAGTAAAAGACGTTAATTTGATGCATTAACATGTAAAAATTTATACTCAAACGTCTAAAAATCACCTTAACTATGACTGTTATGGGAGTTATTAAAAAATTAACAACCTTCCATAGACAAAAATTAAATAAAAATATAAAAAACTTTTACATCGTTTTCAAAATAAATTTTTAACTTATAAAAGAATGACAATCTATACATAAACTTTTCAAATATTTTAGCAGAAAAAAATAATATAAAATAAAATCCATTTTTTAAAACTAGTTTCTCCAACAAAATTTATCAAATTCTGACTGATTTTACTAATTCTCAACAAACTGTTTGCTGTTTACAATTTTCAGAAAACTCCAACTCTGTAATTCATGTTTTAGCAACTACTTGAAAAATAAAAATAGAACCATCTGCTCCATGAAGAGTGCACAAGACATTCTGTTCAATGGTGGTAATGCCATCTCTCTCTCCCCCTTTCATTCAGTTCTATAATGACGGGAGAAAATAATCAAATTTTTTATTTGGGTAAAAATGTGGTTTTAAAATAATCTTTCAAGACTTGGTCAAAGTTATTTTGATTCTGCACTATAAAAACAGTGGTTGTAAGGCTCTTATTCTAAAATGCTATAAAAATTTTATCATTGATAGTATAAACACTTTGACCAAGGGCGAAATCCACTATTCTTAAAATATAAGGACAAAAAACTAACTTTTCTAAATCACAGGAGATTCAAACCAATTTTTTTTATATCAAATCTTGAATTGTCATCGGTGAATTTGCTATTTAGGTTGTAATAAAAATAAAATTTTTAAAAATGTTATAAAGGAAATGTGAATTAGCATAGCCTTAGCAGGCTATTACCGATCAAAGGCTCTTGTATACAATGGAATACAAAAAAAGACAGTAAACAAAACTCTTATATTGAAATAACAAATGGGCAACAAACCCTTGCTAACATTATTTTAAAGCTAATTTATATTTTTTGATCGGTTCTGTCTAATAGACACATTATGCAAGAGTTGTTCTCCAGCTCCACTGCCATAACAAAACATTCCACATAGTGACATCAAGATTCTTAATTCAGTGGAGGTGTATTTAAGTTTAATACTATTAACATTTAATTTCCATTCAAAGACAGATAAGTTACAGAAATGTGCTACAGATTATTTAATGGTGCACCAAAATTATTGTTAGTCACCCATACAAAAATATTACCCTTCCTAATCAACTTCCCCATTATAAGGGAACAGAGGTCAAAAACCTTACTAGGTGCATCTCTTTTTCAGCGTGTAGACGATGTTCCCTCCAAAACTGGTGCACTCTATCAAGATATCACCACCTTTCCAGGATTATCTACTAAAACAGAAAAAATAATAAAACATTGCAATATCATTTTCAAATATTATGGAATAATCAGATACCCTGCACTGTTTAAAATAAACAATCAAACGTGTAAATATATAACAAATCCAAACTGATAGAGTATGAAAGCACACCTCTTTCGGATAAGGAATCAATGCAACACAAACTACCCCAAAACTAGATTTCAATGTAACTAACTATATTACACTGTCCAACTTTATAATGAAGTTTGTTGGCATTCTAAAGCATGGATATTGAACCATCACACATTCCAACATACAATCTGATTAAACAACAGTATCAGTCACACCTCCTTCTGCTACTCATCAAAACAAATGTATGTTAAATTGACAATACCTGACTCTGTCATTCTTTAGCCTGAAAATGTTATACATTCATTATTCTCCAAAAATTACAAATTTTGGTCTGAATTGTCCTTATGCAGGGGACACACTATACATTGAAAAGGATAGAAAAATGTGGGCAACATTTGAGATTTCCAGGGACTAATGTCAGCATTTTACATTCTTGTGGACAGATGAGTCTGCTGCTAAATTTTAGTCCCTGTTTCTCTCTCTAACAAACACAAGTTTTTCTTAATTTTATGGCATGGTGAAACAGACTCTAATCTAATTTATACGAAATCCCTATCACTACTTCGTAGCAAGCAAGTCAATCACTAAGTTTTTGTTATCATATAGAATATAAGTGCAATTCCAATTTCCTTTGACTGCATGATCTGAGGACTCAATATGAACAGTCTAACCAAATCAAGGTAATGATTCTTATACGTTGTGCATAGGTACATGAACTATTCAAAAAGCTAAAAGAGTGAGCTGCCCATCCATTAAAAATGCTAATTTCTTCGATTACCAATCACCAGATACCATTTGCTCCATTGAAAAGAAAATCACGGACAAAATTGACAGGACTACAGTCTATGAATGCTTGTGACTACATCAGCCTTAAGAAAATAATAAAATCATGTTCACGGTTGGTTGCCTCCCAAAATCCAAATCAATTAATATAAAGTGAAGCCTATATAAACCCTTCATGACGGAATATTCCTATCTGGAACTAAACTCTATATATTATTCACAAGCAGTGTTTTTGTTAGAAATAAACATTTATTGAACACCTTAGGATATTAATTTGACAATAGTTATGTTCCTATAAGTATAACATCTTAATCCAGAAGTACATTCTTGAACTTATAGGAAATATTCAAAATGTTTTTTAATATTTTCATTTCATAGCAAACAAATTCGGTCATCACATTCAAGAACAAAAAGGAAATCAAAATATCTGGATCCAAATCACAGTGACACGCAGTAAAATATGCCAGAACAAAAAAAAAATTATTGGCAACAAAATAATATATACACACACACTTGCTGTGCTCTAACCCGTATACATACAAAATTTTGTACAGATTTATGTAAAAGATAGTTATTTTATATTTATACTATTAAGAGTACAAATAATTAATAACCACCAAACCCAACTAACAAGCGTATTCCTACATTTATACTATGGCAGCACAAGGTCCCCAAACATACATATCAATCACATTACAAAATAATATACTGTGTACTAAAAGCATAAGCTATACAAAAAAAATATAATCAGGGGTGCATCCCGGTAAGCAGCTTAATTATGCACTTATCATGCTAGTTTTTATGTATTAGTTGTTTCTATAATTGAAGTATTAACAAGTTCAAACTATTTCCATATAAGCCGTAGCCTATCCTGAGAGCTTACAGAAATAACCTGAAATGTTAAAACAATTTACAGAGGAAATCATGTGCTATCTTCATTAGCTTACTCAAACACTCACATAAACATTATATCATAATTCCTGGTAAACTATAAAAAAGTTCAAATATTCCAAACACACCCTTAATCATTAACCAACCTACCTACCTACATCATTCACTGAGATTCTCCGTGGAAGTGTCGGTATCCTCCTCATCCCCTTCCTGAATCTTGGCAATCTCAGCCTGCGCCCTCTCGAGAATCTGCTTCTTCTGCAGCTCCAACTCCCTGTTAAAATCCAGCCTCATTTTCTCCAACTCCATCATCTGCTGCCTCTTGCTGTTCTCAATCTTCTCATAAATCTTCCCAAACTTCTGAATCGAATCCGCCAACACACGGAACGATGTCTCATCCTCCTCATCCTCAGCAGCACCACCACCGCCGCCGCCGCCAAATTCCTCTTCCTCCTCATCATCATCATCACTCTCAGACTCCCCTGGACTGTCCCTCATCTCATCAAATCCATTGGACCTGTTCAAGTAAACCCTAGTGTTCATAAACACATACTCCCCAGAATCCACCCCACATGCAAGGCCATACTCTTGCCTTGCAGAAAATGCCATCAACATGTCCATCTTCTTGAAGTAGGCCCATTTGCAAGACCCCATTCCCATTTCATCCATTTTCGTTTTCTCCTTCTTGTACTTTCTCTTCAGCTTGTCCAGCACGCTCCTACACTGCGCCACGCTCCTCTCTGTCTTCAATTCCTCCGACACCTTTTCGGCAACCTCGTGCCATTCCTCGGACCTCAAACTGTTCCTCCCGAGCTGGAGGAACTTGTCCCCCCACACCTCCAGCAGCACGAAAGTCTCGTGCTCGCTCCACTCCTCGCCGGAAGAACCCGAACCGCGCGAACCGTACGACAATTTGAAACGTGGCGCGAATTCGTAGGAGCTTGGCGCGACTACCACCTTGCGCTTCTTCGGGATCCGGGGATACCCGACGACGTCGTTATCGTCGTAGCCGTTTTCGCCTTCGTCGTTGTCGTCGTTGAAATCTTCGGGTTCGTTTTCTTCATCGTCGTCGTCGTCGTCGACGATGGACTGATCGTAGCGCGTGGGCATTGGGCGGTGGTAAGGGGCGGCGCGTACGGGGTGTTTGTGTCGGTGGGAGGGGTTCTGACGGTTGAGAGAGAAGGACTTGGGAGGGTACCTTGCATCGTCTTCCATGTCGTCCATGGGAGTGTGTGATTATTGGATTGCAGAGATTGCACGAAGCAAAATCGCGATTGTAGGTAAGGGATTTGAGGAATGATGGGAGAATTTAACTGGTGAAGGGTGAAATTGGGTTAGGGTTTTTATGTGGTGACAAATTTGGGGAATGTTTCGATCCTCAGACACTTTTTCTCTTTCCTTGTTTTGTGTTTGTGAAGGAACAGTGTTTGGGCTGAAAACAGAGGTCTTTTGGTATGGATCAGAATTTTAATCGGCCTAATAGGAGTGCTTCTTCCTGCACCTCCATAGTATAGTATCTTCCTGCACTTCCATCCTAAAAAGTGAAAATACTTTTTTTTTCTTAAAATAAAACTTTTCAGATTTTACAATCCAAAAGTAGTTATAAATATAATTATGTCATAATCCGAAAATATAAAACTTAGAACATTGACTTTTGGATTTCACAATTCAAAAGTCAATTTTGTAAAATCAAAACTTCAAATTATACAATCTAGAAGTCAATGTTCTTAATTTTATTGCATAATCCAAAAATCAATTGCCTTAAAAATATATCTCTGGAATACAAAATTCAGAAGTCATTTCATTTCAGTAAAATCTGTTATATTGGAGGTGCATATTTCAATCTGAAAGTCATTTTTTAAAAAAAATTACATTTTGGATTATATAATATGAAAGTTATATCAACTTTTATTTAATTTCCGAATTCTATAATCTAAAAAGGTATATCCTTTATTAGATTTTATAATCCGTAAGTCAAATAATTTTGTTATGACTTCCGAATTACACAGAAGACAAATCAGCACTTATGTCAAACTGTTATATTTTGTTATGACTTCCGAATTACACAGAAGACAAATCAGCACTTATGTCAAACTGTTATATTTCATTATATGGGTAATTATGTTTTTTTGGAGAGTCAAACTTGGAATTCTAAAAAGTATGGAGGTGTTGAAAGATTATGGAGGTGCAGGAAGAAGCACTCGCCTAATAGATATGCTAGTTTTTTTTTTTTTTTTCTAGACGAGTTTCTTTTAACATTTTTTTCTTCTTCACAAATTTATTTTCTAAAAATACCAAAAATTTCTCATCTCTTCACACAACATTTAAAGAAGACAATTAATACTTATACATCCTAATTTTTACTATTATTGTTAGGGATGCAAATGTTACGAAGTAATAAGAGGGACAAGAGAAAAATCTTTATTATCATGTATTGAAAATAAACATCATATTCTAATTCTTTAAAAAAAATATTGAAAAGACTAATTTTAATTCTAACTCATAATAATAAAACGTTGCTTCCATAATATTATTCCTGATTTCTTTTCTTTTTATGAGTTTTTAGAAATAAATATCATTTACCTTTTTATATGTGTTATTATTTTTTAAGTGAATTTCGTTCGGCTCTCACCTTTTTTTTTATGTTTTCTTTTTCTTTATTTTTGTAGATAATTGAGAACCAGTGGAGATTAGAAGTATGTTTTCAGGCTTACCTTTTATTAAAAGAAATCAATTCAGTTATAGATTTTCTACACATTTTGTCTATCTAGGTTTCCTAAAATTAAGGTGCATTATGCAACACAAGTCTTCTAAAAGAATAAATAGGGGTACAATAGCACCTACCAATGCATAATATACATTTATTTGTTAGAAGACATATATATTTTAATTAATTATATGTTTAGTTTTATCATAAAATAATTTTTTAATATGTTAAAATATATTTTTTAAATCAAGAGTACACTATTTCTTCACCAGCCATAATTTATTTTTTTCAATTGAGTAATTGTCAGCCAATATGATTTGTAGTTATAACTTCACTAATCTCTTCTCCAAACTAACAATGATAAATGCAGCACTAATGACACTAGCTAATCAAATATAATTTCTTCTTCTTCTTCTCCATTATTGAGTTTGAAATGGAGTTGAAGGCAACACTTTTGGGCTTTGTTTCTTTAAGTTGGAGTCTCTCTCTTGGTTTCCCATTATGATTTAAAATGCTGTGTGACATATAACACAGTTATGATAAATTGTGGCCATTGAGTGGAACAGTGGTTGGGTTGCATAATTTTAATGCTTGTTTAAGAATAAGAAATCAAATAAAATTCGAAATCAAAATGAGACCAATCAAACTATTTCTTTTCCTACCTACAATCATGTCAACAGTAATTATCAATGGTCCAAGCCATTCATTGCTCTACCAAAGCCATTGAGAAAAGAGAGATTCTTCTATGTAAACACCACACTACCTCTTTAAAACCCAATGAAAAATTAAAGCCATATCTCTCTGCACACACTCAACAGATATTTAGCAGTATTTACATTATCAGTCACGTGTTTTAAGATATTTCAAATACCTTAGTTTACCTTTTTTCATAGCACAGTAAGGTAATTTGAAATGCATGCAAACCAAAAGCCAGCTACACACCATAAAGAAAAAAACATGACCAAAACTAGAAACAAAGAGTAATGATAAAGTACTAAGCATAAACTACCACATACTATAATGTTTTTAACATCATGCAAACTTGAAAGTAAATTACGTACGTAAATTTTCCAACACTAAGCCCCCAATGTAGGTGTATAACCGTGTCTAAGTGAATGTATATAGATTTATTTGTATCCAGATTTTGTGTCCTTTTCTAGCTTTTTCTTCAACTTGAAGTTTTGCACCAACAGATAAGACACACCACAGTGTAGCCAACACAGATTGTCCAGGTAGATGATGCAGACTGGTCCTGTTTACATTTATGGCTTGTTTAAATTAGTTGTGAAGCCTATGCTTCTTCCTCTCTCTCTATATATATATGTATATATATAATTAAGACAATCTTTGTTTTTCAAGTAATACTGAATTCAATTTTTTTTAAGTATTATGAGTTGGAATAATGAAAATGATTGAAAAAAACAGACTCCATTAAAATGATTAATAATGTTTCATAGTATACTATTAGTGATAATAACATGATTATGAAAAATAGTGAAGTTAAGGTTGCCATGAAAATATCTCAGAATTAATCTACATGGTCCATATTCAGCTCCCCATCACCATCTACCACCAAGAAATATTGTATGCCAGTGTGTCACCATTCCGACAAAATAATTTCAATATACTGCAACAGTGTTGCACAATATTGAGGTGTCTGTATTGTGGTGTATCTCATGCAGATCAAGTGATGAGGCGCTTGTCAGAATAGGCCTGTGCACTTGGTGTATAGGTACTTCACTGTACAATTTATGACTACATAACCACCAAGAACTTTGTTCTCCATACTTCTTTAATATCATTTACTAAAACAATAAATTGTTAACACTTATCATATAGTGTAAAGTTTAAGTCTGAATGTGGAATATATTCATATATTAAATAATTCTTCTAAAGTGTTTAATATATGTATGGTTTTAATTGGAAGATTAGATTAATTGTATAATTTTATAATTCTAATTTTGGTTAAAAAATTCTGTTGAATTACGAATTGAAAAAGATAACCAACTATTTTTATGTACAGGAATAGAATAAAGAGAAATGGTCATCATTAAGACATATGTTTACTTAAAACGAATACCTTAATTATACTAATTTAAGAGATTAATAATGTAAAATCAAGGAATTTAGATTTTTTTCACTTAAAGAATTAAAACTTTAATAATTTCGTAAATGGATGATAATTAATAATATAATCATAAATGAATTGAATAATGAGTGATAATTCCATGTTAGGAAGTACAATTAAGTTAAACTATAATATTCTTATCCATTCAATTTATATTCGTCGTACTTCATATGATAATGGTTTGATTATTTTTACATTTAGTTACTTTCGTTAATAAAATCAATGGTGTCTTAAAAGTATACTTTATTTCATTGATCCTGTTATTACACAAATATATATA
>Ga0123340_1000491_pt1 | contig 26479 bp, 23 predicted proteins | sample SirMexnodulemix_FD_89961 | JGI IMG/M metagenome (GOLD analysis project Ga0123340, IMG submission 89961) | Root nodule microbial communities of legume samples collected from Mexico - Siratro Mexico nodule mix | ecosystem: Host-associated > Plants > Roots > Nodule | place: Mexico: Nepantla...
CGCCCGGTCTTCTTTGAAGTCTCCTTTACTTTCATCAACAACAAAATCTCTGCCCAGCACTACAATTTTGCTGATAGGGATCCATTGAATGGTACCCAATAAACACCCTTGGCTTCCCCTTGTCATCCAACTTCTTTTTACATTGATCCAATACATGTCTAAAGTAAAGAGAATAAAATACTCAGACATGACTTAAAGCAAGTTTTCTTCATGTTCCTCTACATCATTGAAGCTTAGTTGGACTTCTGTTCAGAATATAGGTTGTTGTGGATACAGCTTCTTCCCAAAACAGCTTTGGCATATTCCTTCCTTTAAGCATACATTTGGCCATGTTCACCAATGTTCTATTCCTCTTTTCAGCTTTACTATTATGTTGTGGAGTATATGAAGTTATTCCTTCTCTTTCACAATATGAGCGAAAATCATTTGACATATATTCACCATGCCCCTATGTTCCAAGAACTTTGATCGACTGCCAACATTGCTTCTCCGCCATTACCTTGAACCTTTCAAATACTTCAAATGTCTCACCTTTTCATTTAATCAAATAAACCCATAACCTCCATGTAAAATCATCAACAAAAGAATCGAAATATTGATTACCTCTAAGTGAAAGATCATCCATAGGACCACATACATATGAAAAGACAAATTCCAGTGGTGTTTTTGTTGTCGGAATGTGGGAACTCAAGGAAATTCTAGTCTTTTTCCTTATGGAGCAGCCTCCACACAACCCCTTTGGTTGCTCTATAGAGGGCAAACCATGAACCATCCCTTTCTCTTTTAGTAGACTTAGACTCCTAAAATTCAGATGCCAAAATACTAGATGCAAAAGACAATTTTAACCTTTCACAACAGCTGCAAAAGAATGGCTTTCACCAATCTGAATTCCAATTTTAAAGGTTCTATTCATTGATAATGGAACCTTCAAAATCAATTTTCTCTTGTTGTCATGAACCTTCATCATGTTGTGCTCAATTTTCATGATTATAAACTTTTTCCAATAGAAGCTCAAGGCCTAACAAATTGGTCGTCATTTGTTGCACAAAAGAAATATGTTAAGAATGATTTTTTCCATTTTGTCTTCAAATCAGAACTTTGTCCGTCCCTTCAACTGTAATGCTGCTACTATCAGTAAACTTCATCATTCTTTGGAAAGAGTAAAAATACCAGTGATCAGATTTAGTACAATATGATGATGTCACCATGAGAAGGACATAATTTGAATCATAATCATCATTGTCATCTTTTTCCATTCGAACTTTAACATACTTTACCTGCATTCACTTTGGCAAGCATAACGAATGTTGTGAAACTCGAGGATCATAAGAGGATCGGAAAAGAGATAAAAAATCGTAACTCAAGGATCGTAACTTAACTCGTGAGAGTTACTAGTCTATGAAAAATTATATACATAAACATGTGCATACACTAAAAATAATATAGATTATAGAAACAAGTCATGCATAATAACAACTCATAAGTAGTAAGATTCAATATATAACACAACTTAAATACACAATACAACTAAAAATAGGTTCATAATTCATAAAATGTTCATGCACAAAAAAACTAATAGAAAGAAGCAAGAAGAATAATAAAAGAAGCGAGCAAAACAAAGATGAACAAAGCGGCAAGCAAAACAAAAAGAAGCAAGAAGGATAATAGAAGAAGCGATCAGGGACTGAGAGGCGGCAAGCCAGGGACTGCGAAGGCAGCGAGTGTCACGGACTATGACGATGGTGAGAGACAATGACTACGAAGGTGACTTGTGAAACTCTGTGTGTACCGTGTACTTCGTGGGTCTTAAGAAGTGGATTTTAAGCCTAATTCAACCTTACAAAACTGGCTTGCAAGGAGAGATTTGCACTCAGTTATAAACTATTGAAAGGTCTTATCTGATGTGGGATCTCCAACATACTACCCACACGCCGAGACTCCCCAACTTAAGCGTAGGACTATATATTTAAGGATGGCCCGATAGACCTAACAACTTACCTAGAATAAGCTCTCATACCATCTCAAGAAGTAGACTTTAAGCCTAGATCAACCTTACAAAACTAGCTTGTAAGGTGAGGTTTGAACCCACTTATAAACTATTAAAAGGTCTTATCTGGGTCTTATCTTCCAGTCTAGGTCCATTGACTCCTCAATTGTCACCACAGTGTGGTCAAATTGAGGAGTAAAAGTTCTTAAAACCTAGTCCCTTATTTGTTGATCAAAGAACTTGTCACCCCAAGCCTTCATTGAGTTGACCAGCAGTTGAATTTTGTCAAAGTAATCCATTACAAAAGAACAACTCCTCATGATTGCAAAGAGATCGAAGCTTCACCTTCTTGATTTTATCAATATCTCCTTCAAAGTTCTCAAAACCTTCTCTCTTATTTTTTGGTAGAAGAACTTGTCACTCCAAGTCTTCAATGAGTTGACCAAAAGTTGAATTTTGTCGAAGTAATTCGTTAATGATGAACAACAACTCCTCATGTTTGCAAAGGGATTGAAGCTCTTGCTTTTATTAATATCTCCCTTCAAAATATCTCAGAAAACTTCTATAAAATAATTAAAAATAACATCTATAAAATTCTCATCAGATAACGTCTTAAACATAATTCATAAAAATACTAATACTTCATTTAGTAATTTGAGGAACCATTGCTATTGTTGTGGGTGCTTGATATTATCCTATAAGGGGAAAAAATGGGGACAATGTTTTATTAGAAAGCATAAGAACAACAAACAATAAACTGGTTCTGAAATTTTGGAAAAAAAAAAACAGACAACTATAAAAACAGAGTAAAAACTCTATGAAGAACATGTGAAAAGAGACAAGGTGAAAAAAACAGATGAGGAATAAAGAGAGGGAAAAATAACAGAAAATATAACGTGGTTTCAAGATTTAGGTCATCGGAGCTGATGTCACCACAGCGGTTCAGGCCACTGAAGTAAATTACTGCCATATACAACTCCAAGGAGACTTGACAACAGATAATGCTTTCACAGCTTAGGGTTCACACTCCGTGAACAAGGTTCTTCTTCATAAAAGAGGGTTCATTCTCTCCCGTGCTCAAGCTTTGGATTTAAAATTGAGATAAACCCAAAATCATGTTTTTGAAAAAGAAAAATTAAATTCAAAAACCAATATTCCACCACAGGTGCGGCGAACCACCACGGTGCCATGGCAGAAATGGTAGAAGACCCCATATCCTTCAGAATAGCAGATAGCGATGATTGGAAAAACTTCCATAACCACCAGTGATGACACTGGCTAGAGTTGAAAATTTATACGGTTAATATTTTGATGAAGCCTAAACTGGGTGGGTGGGGGGTTGTAGATAATTCAGTTAGTGTTGTATTCTATGTTAGTCAGGTAGTTAGTCGGTTGTTAACTAACTGCTTGTTATTATACTATAAATAGGAATGCTACATTGTGATAAATAGATGTGCGAGAAATAAAACTTCAAAGTCAGAACCCATATATCTTGGTCTCTCTCTCTCCCCCTTTTATTCTGTTTTTTGTGAGTATGTTCAGTAAGGGTTCTAACAGTTGAATGGCCATTGATCATTTATGGATAAAAAAATGTTCTACATATATATGTTAAGATTGAATGGGTTATTTTACCTCCACAAAAGTGCCGACCGTGGTTTTCTTCCTTCAGATACTGAATCCTCAAAACTTGTATTTCTCATTAGCATTCGATCTTCGCCATCATCATCTTCTCTCATTGATAGAAGAACCATTCGAAGCATGCACAAAAATGGCTGGTCACTGTCGAGTAGCTGGTACAATGCAGCCATCCCTCCCATTCCTGTACCTGACCCTCCACCTATACCAAGACCACCACCAAGCCCAGACTCATCCAGCAATAAGGCTTGGAGCATTGCCACAGACTTTTTCACCAAGGGAAGCTCAATCCACTTTCCGTTTGCATCTTTCTCTAGAGCAGACTTCCAAAAATCCCATCCACTCCCACCACCACCAAATGCGGCTGGATTTGGAGACAGGTTGACACCATACCACAAACGGCTCCTGTATTTCCAGCCATCTGCTAAATCCTTAGCACAGGACCCATATGACACAAAAGCACAGGAAACAGATTCATAAGGCTCAGCTGCTGCAGCTGCAGCAAGCCTTTCCATAACTGACGATGGAACCTGGCCACTTTCGTCGGCCATTGATGAAAGCACCTAAAATTATCATGAAAGCATTAGTTTCTCCAATACAAAAATAAATGAAAACGAGAACTACACAAATTCGAAGTAACATGAATGCTAATGAAAGGAATTGTAAGGCAACTAAAAAAATGGTCTTTCCATATTTTCTTAAATCTGGAATGCACAATGAAGTTAGAGATAAGAAAACAGTAAAGGTATTGAAAAAATAATAATCTGATTTATATATAAAAATATTTGGAGAAAATAACACAGTCACATCACCAAGGAACGGATTTTGTAAGAATAACAGAAACAGTATTGTGGATCTACAAAATAAAAACTAGACATCAATATTTATTTCTAACATGTATACATGTGCGGTTTGAAATTACTGTATGCATACATCTAGAGGGACTGCCCCGGAGTCACTAGCTTCTAATGATTCTTCAATAGTCGACAATGACATTGGGCGACTATTGATTTGATACTCAGCAGAAATTGGAGAAGGTGAAGCATCTGCAGCACGTGTAGAAGAGGACTGTTTGCTTTGTAGTCTTAAATGATCTTCAACAAGCATAAGTATCACAATGGCATTCTCCACTAAAGCCACAGACAACTGGGCAGCATTATCAGCTTCAGTCTTAGCTTCTCTTGGTGACAAACCCCCAGCCGCAACACCAGCTGCAGCCGCAGCAATAATTTGAGTCTGCATTAAGTAAAGATGTATGTAGTAATTATTGATGTTTTGTCTTCAACACCTCAGCAAAAACAAGAAGTTTTGAGTAGTTAGATACTAGTTACCATCTCAGCAAAAGCTAGTTAATAATAAAAGAGGTTTGTGTAAACACATTTTGCGTCTAGAGAAACAGCAAGAAAAATGTATGTTGGGAGGAGACTGGTCCCTCGAAGAACCAGAGTTCTTGTTTCTGTAACAACATACTCTGAAGGAAATATACAATGTTTGTCTTTCTCATCTCTGTAAACTTCTTCGTTCTTAAGTTTCGGATCCAGTTTCTATATCTTAGAGAAACTGATGTGATATTTTTTATTACTTTTATTCTGTATAAATTTGAATACAAAGGGGCAGCTGGAAATGACAAACCAGAAAGAGAGAAAATGTAACCGAAAGATACAAAGAGAGAAAAGAATATCTCTCACTTTCTTTTATTCTAATACATGGGGTTTTAATATCAATTTGTGCTTATGCATAAGAGGGATTTGTTTATTAAGTGTGCATTCACATTTAAAACCTTAAATAACTGGAGGAAAAAGAATACAAGAATGAATAACATTATCAAGCCAAGGCGTTTAATGTACAAAACTCTTCATAGGAAAATAAAAAAGAATGGAAAAATAATGTACCTGAACCTGCAATTCCCTAGCAGCAAAATCCAGCAAGCCTCCTAGGAGTTTCCTCTTAAAAATAGGTAATGCTTCTTCACGTCTTCAAGACAGAAATTAACCCAGACATGAATGATTATATAAATGACATGAAACCAGTAACTGTGAACTGCCACTTTAAACTTTCAATCAAAGCTAGGGAATAATATGGTAGTATAGCAGGAGATTGTAAAACTCCTCAAAAGCCTTCATAATCTTTTCTACAAACATAGATTAAAATCATCACTTTAAACATCAATTTCTTTGACCATTTTTTTGACATGATTGTTTCTCTTTCAATTCCTAGTCAACCGTTGTGAAACCTATATCCCTATTGCTTCATCATATTTCCTCATCCTGTTAGCAACTTTTATTCAAATTTAGAATTTACCAAAACCTAGTAACAAACACCAGTGGAACGTAAACTTTTTTTCAAGGTTCAGTATATTTTTCTTTAGCTACTACCTTCACTTTACAGCAAAAGTACTTCCTCTGTTCTAAACTATCTTCCACGTGAATTTTGGTTTGTTTCAAAATGTTGCTTTTTAGAAAGCACTAGTTATTTGTTAGTTTCTCGCTCACCTAAATGCTCATAATTTACAACTATACTGTAACTCGTTTAATAAGAGTTCAATTAAACACGATTATTTCGTCATAGTAATTAATGCAGTCGATAATTTTCTTAGGATGTGTGCAGTTTTGTGTATCCTATTCCAAATCATGCCCTTCAGGAAAATATGAGCCAGTAGCATTTATAATTGACATGATAGTTTCCAAACATAATACTTCACAAAGAACTTATAGAAAAGAGGTATCGTCTAAATTTTTGCTGATATCATAAGTGTGCTGTCAAGGACCAAACTCCACTAAAATCATAAACTATAAGGTAAAAACTTGTGATTGGTTGTATATCCATTGGGAAAAATCTAAAACCACATTGATTGAGACGTTGGAGTGAGTGACTGAATATTATATATAAATGGGAGGCAACTCTCACCGTATGAACTACCTTTAAGGGTTGAGTTAAATCTAAATCCAAAAGTTTAAGAATATCTAACATACCCACTCACCCAAGAGCCATTTGGGCTGGTGCATAGACAAAGCAGGTTCACACTAACTTGTGCTGAAATTTACATTTATTAGAACGGGAAGAGGATTGAACTCCTAAAAATTTGGTTAAAAGGCTCTTATGCCACGTCAACGACCAACTCCCTTAAAGGATTGCACTGCTGCATATACATATAGCCTAATGAATGGTTTTATATTGAATATATGCTCTCATACTAACAAACAGTTAAATGTTTAGCTGGAAAACAGTGCCAAACAGCATCAGAATAAAATGAAATGGAATAAAACTCGATTTCAGTAATAGTCACATTACAGAAGAACTTGAGAAGCAAACACTTGGGCTCATAATGGATGCATAAACTTACCTTACTCGTTGTTCTCCCGTGCTAGATCCACCAACGATAGAAAGCCATTCTGCACAATGAATTGTTGCTTCAATATCCTGGACAAAATGAACAGCACTGAGCAGTATGAATTACTCTGCTAAAACCAGAAATCATGCAAGCAAACAAATACATATAATAAAAGGGAAATTCCAGATGACTGATATTATGTGATGACTAAGGTTGTGCCTGGTCCATTTGGAGCCTTGTAAATGGAAGATCCCACTTTCCAAAGTACAAAACGTAGAAGGAAGGGAGGAGATGGATTGGCATTTAGTTTAACCCAACAGTTTTCCAAACACACTAATAAGTCCCACTATATTGAAATTCCAGGTCAAGGACAAAAGTTTACTTCCAAGGAATGACTACAATTATGTGATAGTTAAATAAAATATTAGCAGTCTTGCAATGAAATTTCAAAACTTCATAGATAATTCATTGCTCAAAGAGAACTGATTTAGAGAACATCCAAAAGATTCCCACTATATCACCAGGACAAGATATGTGCTATCAAAGAGGAGGTCTGTCACATTTTTCAACCTCTGACCTCCATTTTCACTTGGCTTCTTTATTTAGAAGAAATTATCCCCCACTTGTATTTTTTCTCTTCACTTGAACGAAATTTCTTCCTTTACCATGAAGGTAAAAAGAAAAAGAAGCAGTAGTTTGTATATCTAAAAACCCAAATTAGCCTCTTGGAATCAAAAAGGATTTACACACCCATTGCAACCTCAAGAAATGTCTAATATTTGATGTTCAAAATTTATATCGCCAGCCAATGAAATAAAAAATTAATAAAGATACAGGAAACATGTAAACATTCAGTCCCACGAGGATGTTGTCAACAGAAACATACTGAAAGAGAAAATAGGGCAACAGTTGGCAGTAACATCAATTAGGCGGACACATGAAAGAATTGAATAATTCTAACAAATATCAACCTTCCATCCATCCTTTTGGCGCATTGAGTGCTCTAGCATGATACTCAGGAAATTATGTATAAGGTCTTCTATGTCTCCATCTCCAATGTTCGTTGAATCAGATAATTTACCAGGGCCCACCTGTTAAACAGAAGCACACAATTTGAACAGTTAAAGAATCTTCCCAACAACCATAAAAATATGTGTGTTACATAAGATGGCATGAATTTATTGTGTTTGTATGACAAAATATTAGAGAGAAATGAAGACATATAATAAACAAGGAGAGAGAGAGAGAGAGAGCGGATAAAAACTTTGGTTTTTATTAATATTATTACCTCGTAGTTTGAGATCAGGACTTCCAGAATCCAATCAGGCCATTCTTCCATGCTTATCAGACTGCTTCTATTTTCAGGATGACTGCAAGCCAAAAATAGAAGATCCTGAAATCATACACAAACAAACAACTTAAAACTAGTTGGTGTTAGAAAGATGTCAAGTAGGAATATGTCCATAATTTGAAGTCTTACTTCCTTTGAAAAGCTCCATATATAATTTTCGTTATAGCTGTGGCATATACAAGAACCTTAATTTAACTCAGGGAGAAAGTACTTAATCCATTAAAGAAGAATTACAATGTAGCATGGAATACTACTTGGAGTGGTTGTCCTATATATACACTAAATCAAAAAGCTTAAGAAAGTCAAAATCCGAATAAGAATGTGGAATAAAAGTGTTTGGTAATGTACATGAAAAGGAGTAATTGGCTCACCAAAAGGTACAAAGTATATAATTGGAAATTGATCAGAAAAGAGAATACGAGGAAAGCACTAATTGGCCAGGAGAAGGATGCTTTAGCAGATTTGAATAATGCCTTAATGTATCAGGAGGAGTTTTGGACAGAAAAATCTAGAGTTAAATTGTATTAAGGAGACAGGAATATAAAGCTTTTTCATAACAATCTTCTATTTAAACATCTGTTAATAGAATTTCTTTTCTCAAGCATGATTTAAGACTGATCTCCGATAAATTAGAAATGGAAGAGCATATGGTGGAGCATTTTAAGAATATTTTATGTTCAATGACTGTTCCAATCCTTCAAGTCTTACTATTTATGAGGTGATTCCTAAGACAGTGAATGCAGCTGATAACATGATGCTAATTCAAATGCCTTCTTTGTCTGAGGTCAAGGAAGCTATGTTTAATCTTTGCCCGAGAAGTTCACTGGGTTTATGGTGTCTTTAATCATATTGGGATATAATCCAACCTGATATACAAAACGCTGTCTTGCTGTTCTTTGAAAAGGGTGGATGTTGCCTAATTGTTTGTAACTCAAATCATTGATTCCTAAGGAAAATAGTGCTGATGAGATGGGTAAATACAGACCCATTGCACTACCAAACTTTAAATACAAAACCATTTCAGAGGTTATAACAGATAGTTGGTCATGATCACCGATAAACTGATTTCTTCTCAACAAAGAGGATTCATGCAGGGAAGAAGTATCCTGGATTGTACAGGAAGAGTGTCTGAAGCAATTAATTTACTGGATACAAAGTGTTGTGCAGGAAATATTGCCATAAAAATTGATATAAAAAAGGATGTTGATATTCATATTTCTAGGGATGCTTGTTCATTTGTTTATCAATCAAAGCCGGAAGTTGTATGGGGAAAAAAATTCAGATTAGAGTTGTTCCACCGTCAAAATCTTATACTATGTGGAGGCTCATTCACTACCGGCGACTTGTTAAGAAAGTGTGGCATTATTATTGTATCAAAATCGGCTTGTAAGATGAGATGTACACCTATTTATATATTAGAATTTAGTCTTATTTCTAGCACCTATGAAATCTCCAACACACCTCACGTTGAGAACCAGACATCTTGAGGATGGGAATAAATAACAGTTTGATAGTGGGTAGCACGATAAGCCCAATAAACCTTACAAATATTTGATACCATCTTAGAAAGTAGATTTTAAGTTGAACTCAACCTCACAAAGTCGGCTTATAAGGTGAGATTTACGCCTATTTATATATTATTATTTGACCATATCTCTAGTTGATATGGAATCTCCAATAAGTGGTAATGGCTTTTTCAAAACACAATTTGATTCCTTACAACCTCCTCCTAGTTATTTTACCTCCCAAATCACTTATCTTAGAAAGTGGACTTTAAGCATAATCTAATCTCACAAAAACGGCTCATAAAGTGAGCTTTGCACCCAACTATATACTATAATTTGGTTATATATATCTGTCGTGAGATCTTCAACAACCTCTAGCCCTTCTACTAACAAACTATAATAACTGTCCAAACTAAATGCCAACCTCCCAAGAGTTGAACATTGGTACAGGCAGAGAAAATATATTACAGACAGAAAGTTTTCTCTTAACTAAGATCAATTACAATATAAAGCTACAGCTATCTTTCCAAATGATAATAAATCAAACAGTCAAATCCATTAAAACTAAATCTAAATGTAACAGATAACAGAAGTAATATAAACTAGGGGGAAGACTGCCACTAATCATGGTTGAAAAAAAAATTTAGACTTTAACAACCAATCTTGTCTTTTGTTGTAGTTTTGTACCACCTAGGTCAATGAAGGTCTGTGTTCCAGCATTATCTTTTGAATCCTAAAGTAACAGCGAACTTAAGTCCCAATAAAATCTATAAAATGCCAGAAACTGAAATCATGAACTAAACAGTAAATTATGTACAAGTGAGCTGTATTGAGAATTTCATCACATACAATACACATGAAACAGCAAACACCCCATAAATTATATAAAACACAATTTATAAACAATATTTGCATGACTGTTAACCTAATACCTGTAGTGCTCTGCTCTGTAGAGGCCTAGGTGCAAACGGAAGAGAACGCAAAAGCACCAACAAAAGTTGTGAATGCTCAAAGCGATGACCAGAATCATAGAAATTTAGCCCATCCTCTGAAGAAGAGGCATTTATCTGAAAGGGAGAGAAAACAAAGAAAAATGAAAACATCAGCTAATAAGGATAGTATTACCACTTTAGTAACCTGATCACCTACCGACATTTTTAAACATACTTCTAGAATAAGCATACAAAGAGAGTTGAAGGCTTATATGTTTTTCTTTCATTTGCATACGGTAATGGTTAATAAGAGGAAATTTACATCAATATTATCAAATATCCTTCTCCCTTCAACTAGTAAGTTTCCTTTTTTTAAGAAAAATAAAAAAAACATTTAGTGCATAGTTAAAAATTCCCCCTAACAAAAGATCAAGTATTGAGAAATTAATTCAAGAAACTAGAATGACCAATATCACAAATATGGAAATCAAAATTTGCAGACAAAAATGTGAAACAAAGAAGTCGATAGAATTTAAACAAACACATAAATCACTCAAACAACATTATGAAAGTGACAATAGAGTCCATTAACACAAAACTATGATATATGATGAGTCAACCTCTTTGGTACTTCACAAATATACATAGAATGTACAATAACTCAATATCTTGACAATGCTTCACCTTGATTGTTATGGATAAACACCAAAGACAAAGAAGACAAGTTAAAATCAAAGGAGAAAGATAATGATAGTTGAGTTTGATATAGTGAGGAAATCAGTTTCGAGTAAAGCGAATACCTTTTCACCTAGCAATTGGCCAATCACTATTAGGCCGCAAAGATCACTAGAAAGATGGCACTAAGAAAGAGTATGGCACAACCAATATTATGTTGTCACGAGCCAATGCATGGGCTAGTGTGGAAATGTTAGTAAGGCATTGGCGACACTGATATTTCTGAAGGTTGCATAGTTGGTTGCAGCTACTCCAGATCATCATGACGCACCAAAAGGTCATCTTGAGAAAAGGATGAAAGTGCAACAAGAGCAAGGGATCCAAGAGCGACTAAAGATATATCAAAGGGACAATGAGCAAACTTAAAATACAAGATCAACAGAAATAAAATACCATTGAAGGGGTAGGATAAAAGCATTGATAACCCTTTTTGTGATTGATATAACATAGGAAGGTACATTTGATGAATCATGTTGTGAGCTGGTCAAAGCCCAAGACAAATTGTGAAGAAGCAAGTTGAGCCAAAGAAACAGGAAATGTATGAAGTGGTTAATGAAGAAAGAGTACCAATGGGGGGGAAAAGCTTATCTAAGACTGAGAAGGTATTCAGTTGATCTGTTAGCAATTTGATGGAACAACATAGCTCCAAAAACATAGGGGAACATTGCCATGTAGGAGGAAAGAACGAGTGGGGTCTCAACTAGATATTTATTCGTGTGCTCAATGACCTCATTTTGTTAAGGGATGTGAGCACATGATGTTTAATGAAGAATGACCTTCAATGCCATAAAGTACTGAATGAGATATATACTCATACATCATCAATGTGAAGAGACCATATAGGGATACCAAAGTGGATTTAGTTTCATGATAAAATTTCTCAAGGAAAGAAAATAATTTAAAACTACTCTTCATCAAACATGACACACATTATGAAAAACCATCAATAAATGCGAAAACATTTAAAACCAGAAAGAGTAACAACATGAGAAGGACCTCAAAACATCTAAATGAACTAAGGAAAATGGGAACATAGCCATTTTATTGACTCAATCAAGAAATGAATTACAAGTGTGTCTTTAACAAGCAAGACTCACCATGACAATCTAGATAGAGTTGGTATCAATTTCTAAAGCTTAGATAAACCCCAAAAAGCTTAGAACAACACTAGAGTTCTAGAAAGCGTGACAGACTAGAGAAGATTCACGTTCAAGTTAGATGTATGTATCTTCAGAGGTAGTCGGGGGTAGTTTGTTGGACGGTTTTAGCCTATTTAGGCATCAAAACCTCCGTTTATGTTGAGTTGATGGCTGCCATTTCTGCTATTGAGATATCTGAAGAGAAAACTTATACATACATCTAGCTTGAATGTGAATCTTCTCTAGTCTGTCACGCTTTCTAGAACTCTAGTGTTGTTCCTTGGAACCTAAAGACTCTTACTACCTACAAAACTATGGATTTTAACAATTCCCATGTCTCTAAGGAAGGAAATAGATATGCTGATGCCTTTGCTAATCTTGGTATTGCTAATAGACTTGAGTTTTTAGGTATGATATTTTACCTTCAAATATTAAGTTTAATTACTTCAGAAATCATTCAAGCCTCCCCGAGTTTAGGTTTTGTTAGTCGGTTGGAGGTTGTTTTTCTCTTGCATGAATTTTAGCTTGGTCCCCTCATGCTTTTCATATCTTTTTGTTTTTCCTTTTTATGGAGTTTTCATGAGGTGACATGTGATTGATGGAGTTTTAAGATGCCAACCTAACTGGGATGTTAAAATTTCATTGTGATGCCTAACATGCTCTTATAAAAAGAAAAATGGGCTTATACTGAATAAAGCATGGTAAAGACATTGCATATATAACTTATATCAAAATGAAAAGATAATTGCAATATTTGCAGTATAGGAATATGGAGTGGGGATATGATGAAGGTAGCCATACCGAGGCAGCCAACAAAGATGTGTAAACATTGTTAGTCATTAGCCTGTTGGGTGCTGATTGAAAAGCCTTTTGTAAAGCAAAAAGTAGAAGAGAGACCTTGTCTTCAAACATAGTACCACCTTTGTCATGGAGTCCAACACCCAAAAGGTTGCTTGTAGTATCAGGACCTGCAGAGGAACCAATTCTCAGATGTCCTGAAGCTACTAATGCACCTAAGAGACCTATGATCCCAACAACAATCCCATCACTTTTATCAATATTGTAAACATTTTTTCTTGCACTGTCTGCACTAATGGATAGACTTATGCCTCCCAAATTCTTGACAGAAGGAATTTCGGAGGCAAATACAGGAGAAATAGAATCTGGGCTACTGCTACTATCAACAGATAGGGAACCGTGGTCATTGTCTTGTAAGACGACTTCACTTTTCTCCTTCGATCCTTCATCCTCTTGACTTCCTTTTGTAATTTCATTACCACCATCAATCTCGGTTTTTTGAAGTTTAGGATTAGTTGAACATGAATCGAGGACACCACTATCTCCCTCTTTAGCTTCCCTCTGGAGCAGAACCAGGAGAGTTTCTACGCCACCACATGCCAGGAATTCTTCCGCAAATGTGTGAGCTCTAGATGCATTTGGCTGGACAACCAATCTGTATAAAAGATGCAACACCCTAGCAACCTGGAATTGAAGAAATAATGAATTAGTACAGTTTTATAAAATAAAAATAAAAGAATCAAACCAAAGCATTATATTTAGTGTTACACTCAAGATTTTACAAACTTCAAAAAAACCACTTAACATGAGATCCAGAACATGAAGATTACATGCATTACATATATTGCAATCTAACACACAACATACTGCAAAATATAACCTATTAGTAACCTGTAAACTACTACAGATACAGAAGTTATAGAGTTAACCTAGTTAGGCTAGCAACTTGTATAGTGATGCCATTGCATTTTTTTCCTTCGATTAAAAAAGGGAACTACTACAGATATTCAGCTGGCTAGGCGTTTCACAACTGCTGTGCCTTACTGTGCCATATAAAATGCAGCCCAACACATGGCTTTCACAAGTGTAGGGTTAGAACAGAAACAGATGAGCACAACCTTATTATCATCATGAATGCAGAGACTGATATCATGACTAGATAGATCCCGAAACACCATCACCAAGTCAGTGTCGGCAACTAGAAGCCAGGTTGCCATAGCAGTACCACCCCATGATGGGATTGCAGAAGTTGAACAAAATTTCATCAGACTTCAATGGCATATAAGTTTTACGTTGAAGATTATGACAGCCACCTCTCCGTGTGGCATGGCAGAAAAAGCAGTTTAGGCACTATTATTTTCAAAAGAAATCTAAGAGTTTTGGTTAAGGGATTCAAAACACCTTCACAACTTGCTATACCGACAAATGACCTCTGCACTTCAAGACTGAATGAACTATACAATCACATCGACCATCTCCAGTGATTGTGCAACCTGTTGAGCCCATCTCTGGTCAATGGCCACATCTCCAGCAAACAGCCCATCAATATTCATGCAGATTATTGAGACAAAAAAAAAAAAAAATTATACTATTTGCCTTACTCCTCTCTTCATAGTACTTTGCATTTCCTATCCCCTTGTTCAGAAGTTCAATTCTGATATAACCTCTCTAGCCAACTGTGCATTATCTCTATTTGTTCTCTTGATTACCAGTTTATGTTCATCTCAATCTCTCGAGCCATTATCTCCTCAGTTCATCTATGATCCCTCTGCACATTTTTCCCTCTACATGATAGATACTTTTGTTGAATTTTATTTCCTAAAACAAGTTTCTAATTTATTGTTTTAAATATATTAGTTTTTCCTATTTATTACATTCAACAATTTCTGTTGTATACTTTATATACATGTATCTGTTTGTGTTACGTCAACATCATTTGCCATATTATTGGCTTTTCACCAAAACGTTGCCAAGTCACAAGGGAACAATCTCACCATGCCACACGAGTACTGCAAGGGAAAAAGTCTCTGGCTGAAAGGAACTAAATGATAACACCCATTTGTATTGTAAAACAAAAAGAAAGGTTCTTTTTATATAATAATATTGGAAAAATATGCTGCGTTCTAAATGATAAACTTTTAATAATAAAAAAACTCAGTTGATAACGTCAAACAAGCAATCGTGCCACTGGAAGCCATGTAATAAAGAACCACAGAAAAGTATACTGTGAAATTCTATTCTAGCAAATGCATTTAATAGCATTAACTGCACCCATATGTCTGTTTGTCATAGTGTCCTGTCTGACAATCCCTTCGTATTGCCCACACCAAAAAGAAAAGCACTTAAATGTTACTGTTTTACCTGGTTCGGTTGTGGACAGTCAACCATGAATCCAAGTAAACATCGGACATCATTTGAGGCCAACGAAGGAGATGCTGCCACTATGAGGAGTTCAACTACCACCAAGAGTTCATCGACCAAAGCATTGATTTCACCTACTGGACGTGTAGCCCCGGTTAGGGAAACAGTATTTAACGAATCAATTTCAGGAACAGTCCAATAACATCTTCTGCAGCCATCAAGAAGCATCTGAATGGCATTAGCATCTCGCATTACCATTGACTCCGTGAAAACCATATCCGCAAGAGATGATAGAAGCTTCTTTTGTATGCCATAACTACACAAACTCCAAATTTTTAAATCTAACAGCAGTGTAGTGAAGAGCTGCACTTTAAGTGCATGGTTGATCTTCTGAGATTGACAAACGGATACAACAGCAGCAACAAGTTCCTCATCCCTTACACCATCCTGCTTTCTAACATCAAGTGAAGATAGAGTTTGGAGAAGATAATTTAAAATTTTTGATAGAACCTCTGGTCCTCTTCCACGAGCCAATTCTTCATTGTTCCTTGGATGTTGAATAGCAGTGGATATAACTCTAAATATTGAGGCAGCGAGAGATGTGGTGGCCGATGACAAAGGTGAACTCCCTTGCTGAGGTTCCAGAGTATTCTCATGTAAATTGCTTATAGTCAAAGGAAGCAAAGACAAGGGACCACCATAAGACAATGCCCACAAAGCATCCACAGGTCGCATTCGTGTAGCAACGTGGACTTGCCCAAGAACCTCAGCTGGACGTCGAAGAGTTCCTGAATCATTATAAAGGAACCATAAGAAGACTAGAAAACAATACAGAAAATTTTACACACCTTCATGATAAAAGAAATTTTATATTGCAATGACAGTAGATATATCTTAAAAAAACTTAGGATGAAAGCTTTAAGTACAGAAATGATTATTAAAAATCATTTTTCCCAAGACCATTGCATTCGTGATCCAACAAAAGACTATACAAAAGTGCTTTTATACAATAGTAGTATCTATGTAATTTAAATTTTTCTACTACTTACATGTCTGTAAATGCAGCAAATAAAAATATTTATAACAATGTCAGTAGAAGGAATATACAAAATGTTTGCAGACAATAAATTTTTCTATGATATATAGGTATGTGTGCGTTAGTGGGTGCAAAGGAGCTATTCACAAGTTGTTGTTCTCAAAAACGTAAAGCTTAGAGTTGGGTCATTTAAATAATCAAGCTCAATCTCAAAATTGAGTTTGTTTATTTAATTAAGAACAAACTTAATCAACCATTCAATGAATTGAGTCTGAACAGTCCACAAATAGTTCAACTCATTTACACCACTAATTGGTCACACTGGCACACCCTAGTTGTGGCCTCTGTAGAAGATGCCTTAGTAGCAGCCTTGAAGGTGGTGTTTAGTGCCATATTGACTAAAAGTATGTCTAAGATAAAGCTTGGCAGTTCTCACCTAATGAACCAGTTTTATGTGGTTGAGTTAGATCCCAAATCCAAACTCTAACACATTACCACACTCCAGGCCGATAGCCTTGGGCAGGAGGATTGTGTTGAAAAGCCACATTAAATGCAATCATCCTTAGCCCAACTTAGCTGTAGCCTCTTTGGGAACTGTCTCTAATTGCAGTCTCAAGAATGGTATTTAGTCTCAAATCGACTAAAGATATGATTTAAATAAATCTTATAAAATTCGGACATTCATTACATTATGAGCTACGTATGGTTGAATGGCCTTAAGTTCAAATTCTAAGAACCAGCTTATCTAATCTATTTGTGTACTAGCCAGACTAGCAATGAGAGAAACAGAACCTATTAAATAGTCAACTATACAAGCTAACCTAGCGAGACAGCTTAATCACAGACAGACCACTAATTGTATATCTATTTCTCAATGAATTTCATACCATTTACCCACCCTTTAATTTAATTAATAATTCATTGTAAAACTATTTATAAACAATAATGCAACTTTATATGCATGGATATGTGCTTAATGCAAGTCCCTAACTGTTCTGTCCATGATTCCCAAAATAAAATAGTTTTTGAGTTATAGTTTTAAAACAAAAGAAAATAAACTTTCAGATATCAAGAATCAAAAACTTGGAATTAGAGTTAGAAGCATCCTAGTAATAACTTAAGGTAAAAGAAAAATTTTCACTACTAGAGATTAGAGAAGAACCACCATTGTGATGATTACAAACACTAACCCAAAATATAGTAAATCATTTTTTATTTCCGTCATATAAATCCACAAACTAACCTTCCAATGATTATTTACCAGGTACCAGGGGCCTTTCTGCATGAAAAATCAATATGCATTTATGCAGTGTTTAAAATTCATTACTCATGTATTATCATAAAGGAATTGATAGAAATTATCAAACCTGAAGCACCAGAAGGTGAAGCATCAGGACAGAAACGCCCACTGAGCAAACTAGGATGATAGAGCAGATGAAGGCAACCTCCTATTTCTGCATCCAAAAGCACGCTTTCCTCTGCCTTGCTCTGCACATAGGCATTTGTTGCTAGCCATGGTAGCCCAGCAGCATTACCAAAAGAAGGAACTATATCCCCACCTCTAGAAGCCATGCATGCCATTCTTTCTGGGCCAATTGGTTCCTTGAAGATGTAAACAGGACCCATCTCAGCAAACAGAGGACATTGACGACGACGGCGTTGCAAACCAGCCATAGTAGGAGGAGGGTTAGTCCCTATACAGCAAAAGGCAAGAGGTTTGGAAATTCGTGGGAACTCAAAAGGACGACTTTCGTACAAAGATCCATCTACATACAATCTGACTTCACTTTCTGCTTTCCCAAGAATTCCATGCTTGCCTATATGTTCAAGACCTATGAAATACCAGCATTGCGGTTTGAAAGCATAGGTAAAATGCAAAGAAGATTTCTTTCCCTTTCCACTAGCAGTTTCAACAACCAAAAATTGAGCATGGAAATAAGCCTCTATACCCTGATTATCACCAGATAAAAAACTGAACAGCCGTGGCATGTGTGCAGTACCTTCACCAGCAAGTGCACTAGCTGCAGCAGCAGCTGACATAGCTGATGATTTTCCTGACCTAGCTGCTGCAGCAGCAGCAATTGCAGCTGCAACTGTAGCTGTATTTAATGTGTCTGCAAATGATTCAATGTAGATCCATGTTGCAAAAGCATATCCATTGATAAATGGCCAACGGCTTTCGCCTGGACCAAGCAAACCAGAACTTTCACCATCAAACTCAAAGGTGCAAGCTGGTCCCATTGACTCCTTTCCACTTATTGCCTTCTCCAATGCCAGTGTTAATCGCGGAGCCCACATTGTTGTAAGTGTTTTTGTAATTACTTGAAGCCATCTATAAAGATCGCTCACAGTGAGAGAATGACCCGCTAAATATTGTATGCAGTGGCACAAAGGAGTTCCATCCCACCTCATTTGACCATTTAAGCCAACATCGACTGTAAAAATTTTTTCTGCTGTTCTCAACAACACTTCTAACAGGCCAGCCATTGAGCACATAGCTCTATTTCTAGTGCAAGCCCTTAATATCACAAGCAGTCCCCTAACCATCCGTGTCCTTGGTGACATCAGATCATCAGTATCACCTGCATAAGGAAGCCAAGGAATAAGCTCACCAGCCACAATGGCAGCCCGGGAATTCAGCATCACACTGGGAGGATTATTATCTTCATCTTCTTCAAAACTTTCCACACCACCCATTGTTGCAAGAAGTGAATCTACAATTAAGAAAGGCACACTATCCATTTCTTCCCCACCGTCAAAAATTTCTACACCACTTGCTATATTCTTCAGCTTGTCCATACCTTCAGGTTTCCCCATAATAGCAGAATCAACTAAATGGAGCAATTCTGGAGACACATTCGGCTTTGCATGTTTTTGTCTTGGCTTTGGTGGAGAATTAACAGTAGAATATCCGCTAGAATCAAAATTAATTGATGCAGAAAAATGCTTGGATGTATGACCATAATGTCCTTCTGACCCAGGACTATAAGAAAGATTATCCTGACGCATGTCCGCAACTGGGGAAGAATCATTCTCTATTGAGTTTGATCCAAAAGAATATCGAAAATCCTCTGCATTTCCACCAAATGGATGCTGTTTATTATCAAAACCAGACAAGCGGTTTGAATCCTCATACTCATTATTCTTATCTTGGTCTTTCAAAGATACTTGCTCAAACTGGTCCTCGTCCATTACTGTAGTTACAGAATCAATAACTTGTTCTTGCAAGTTAGCCTTTTCATCTATAAGTTCAACCCCAACACTGCTGCTAGAATTTACATTTTCCCGATGAGGACTCTCAATAAATTGTTTTGCACCACTATCTGCTATTTCATCAGAATCTAATTCATCACCAGATATCTTTATCTCCTTTGTTCCTTCCTTTTCTTCCATCAAAATATTTATGAGTAAGCTAAAAAATATTCATTCCAATTATGAAAGCCCAATCCACCTGTAAGTAATAATTAGTAAAATTACAATAACCACCAAACAGCTCAATGCACAGCAAGTTCTATACGAACCTTTTGGAAGAACAGACATTATGTCATCCATCAAACAAGAAAACGGCAGACCATATGGAAAGAAACCAATTAAACGAAAATAGAAAATGCTTCTTTGATGGTCTATACTCAAATCCACATTCCCTGCACTCACTTTTGAACGCATTCAGCAATTTAGAACCATCAAGTTAAGATCAGACGGCTTGGATTAATCTTGGTGAATCAACTTAAAACACATAAATCTCAGCAGTCTGATCTTCATCCAACAGTTATAAAAGCACAAAATGCATGATTGCTGACAAAAATGACTGCACCGAATCTGAATCAACTATGACTCTAATCTTATATTCCACATGCATAAAATCAAACCTAAACGAAGTAATAAAAGTGATCGATGAGCTGCACACTATTTATTGATCGGATTAACTAACAGCAGGTAAATGATTGACAATGACAGTTCATCACGATTTTAGTACAGAAGGTCCAGCGAGGCAACTAAAAGTAAGCTAAACAATCTTTAGCTTGACCAACCACACAAGAAACCATTATAAAACCTCACATTAAAATAGTCTACAGTACACACTAGGAGGAAATTCATTAGCTTCCTCGGTCAACTCAAACAACTAGTTCATTCGCTTAACAACTAAATGAAGTAAAGTATGCACAACTCGAAGCTCAAAAACACTGACACTGAAACACGCTCCACCGTTTAGCTAAGTTAACTTTGAAATAAATTCAATCCAACGAGAACGCAACAACAGTAAGCAAAAACAACCACACGTTCATCCAACGCAAAAGCAAAAAGTCGTCTCTTAGCCGAGAACGCAAAAAACAAGTCTCGGATCTTGCTCGAACACAAACTCAAGCAATCGAATCAACTCGGATCGCCTCGCATTGCGAAAACAGATCGAGAAACAGCAGATCTCTCCGCTACATCAGCGCATTCGCGCACGATTCGATCGAAGCTTGAAAAGTCAATGAAAGAAAACGCACGGATCGCAACGAAACCGGCATTGCTGCTTCAGATACAGGAAAAGCGAAGAAGAAGGAAATAGAGGTCATAGTTTGGCGTACCTTCTAGAAGATTCCGGCGCGGAGTGGCGTTCGGTTCAATCGCCGGTTCCGATCGAAGATTCGACGGAAATGAAAGTGTGGAGAGAGAAAGTAGAGAGAGAGTGAATTGTAGATGGAGGAGAAGAAGGCGAATTGGGCGCGAGAGAGAAAAAGAAGAGAAGAGAATAGAAGAGAAAGAAGGAGGTTGGTGCTGCCTCTGTTGGTTGTTGCAGCTATGTAATTGATTATTGCTGTCTGCTATGCTTTTACCCCATGTTCCTTTTCTTAACCATATTACTCAACTCTGGCCTTGTATGATCCGGTCCAGTCAAACCACCACCGGTTCAACTTTATCTTTTTGTTTGCTCTGGATTTTCCCTTTTAATAATCTTATTAGATTAAGATCTTTACTATAGTATAATATCATATATTTAATTAAAATATAATTTCATTATTTAATATTTGTTTTAATCTTCAACCATGTCGTGTCATTAATATTTGTGGTACCCACAAACATTGATATGTACCAATGCAAATTTGGGTCAATTCAACCTATTCATGTAATATAAGGTTCTCTTTTCTTGTAGGAATTTCTACCTGCTGCATTCCCAAAAATATGAAATGATAGAGTTGTTCTTAATTAATTTCAACTACCCTTTTAAAAATACCATTATAGAAAGAATGGAACGCCCTTCTAGAAAACTAATAAAGCAATTGTGAATATATAATCTCAACTGGGTAATTCAAAATTCTTATTTTCCTTGGAGATTCTTGTGTTAATACTGAATGAAGATTATGAGTATATAAAATTCATTATAGAATCTTCAATTTCTGAGTATTGTTCAATTTGTTCTGAAATTGATTTTTTGAAAAACTAAATACCGTAATGTCATCTGTCATTGCAAAACAAGAATTTCAGACTAGAGTGAAATTGAATTGATTGTGGATTTTATTTTTTTTTATGGAAGGGTGTTGAAATTTGTTTTATTTTTGGAAACCTTATGTCTTAAAAGTTGTTAAAATTCTTTTCACCTGCGATTTCAAATAACAGAAAGTGGGATGAATCGATCCAGGTTAGAAAAACCATTAAGAACAATTTGTTCGTCTCACAGTTCTGGAAAGATTTCTAAAAACCTTAGTTTTCCTAACCAGCTATTTTTTGAAATAGTTTCTCTTTTTATTTTATTACAATATATGTCTTTATTATGATTTTTAGAACTAAGTATTGAAGTAAATTCTACGTTTTATTCTTGAGTAATAATAAAAGTATATTTATATTTTTTTATTAATCAATCTGAAATATAGGCTAAATACAGTCCATAAAATTTATAATTATAAATTATGAAGTTCAAAATTATACAACCTAAAAAAGTATTACACTCAAGAATTTTGTCATTATACAATTTAGAATTATATGTTTCAGTTTTTCCTTTTAGAGAATTCCTAAGACATTTTTAAAACATTTAATTCATAAATACAATGATGGTGTCTAGATTTAGCAATTCAAAATACAATTTTTTTACTTATTTTTAATCTAAAAAATTGTTTTTAGCTTATGAATGATATAATATGATTTTTTTAACTTATTAATGAATTGTTTCAAAATGTAATATACTTTATTGAAAAATTAATATTTTATTTGACAAAAGTGTAGTAAATTATAAATTTAAAGTAAAAGTGTAATAAATTATAAATTTAAAGTAAAGTAATTTTATTGATATAAAATAAGTTAATATAATAAAATGTTCTTCAACTTTAAAATAATTAGTTAGGAAAAATTATATTATTAAGTTGTATAATAGTGAACAAATACAAATGTTTCAACAAGTAATCAAGTGTGATGTCCCTCTCACCAATTAGTAGATGGAAGTTGTTAGTCTTCTGTATCACTTCTCCAAAAACTTATATAATTTTTCATTGTCCATTATCTCATAACTAGTACCACAAAAGATCAATTGATCAATTCTTTATTATAGTTTTCATATACTTATTTAGGACCCTAAATTTAGTCGCCTTTGATCCATGAGATATCATTTTTAACTTCTCATGAACATACAAAATAATATTCAACATGTTATACCAAATACTATTTTCTTACCGCATCATCAACATGTCAATTCAACAAATTTTCTTTTATACCACACCATTGTATAAAGTCTTTGCAATGTAGTCATTATAGGTTGTCAACAAGGAGATATCCACTAGTCCTTTAGAAATGTTTTCATATTATACACTCTAAAGTAAATGCATAATTATTATTTACACAATCCACATCACAAGGTCCAAAATGTCTATCCAATAAATAAAGGTTGTATGTTTGTAGCACTTATTCATTAGAGAGACACCACTCGTTGTCCTAGTCATGTCTATCCCAGATAAAATATAATACATTAGAAAACAACATAAAAATATATTATGAATTATACAATCCTAATGTTTGGATTATATAATTTCAAAATGCATTTAAAAATGCACTTTGATTATACAATCCAAATTATTGCAAACGTTTATAAAACCAATTTAAATTATGCAATCCAAAAGGCCATTATATATCATATAGTATGGAAAAAGACTTTCAAATTGGTTAATCTATATTATTATCCTAAATTGAACAATCAAAATCTTCCAATAAAACTATAAATATGCAAACACATGAAAAGAAGAACAATTGACTTACTTTAAGATGTTCTTACTTTAAGATGCTCGGAAGATACATAACTGCAACAATCACAACATGAAGAATAAAACAAATTCCATACAACACACAATGAGGCTTACTTTAATATAAAAGTGTAAGTAAAAGAAATAAAATTATGACTCACAAGGATAATTTGGACATTTAGTACTTCTTATATAGAAATATATGAAGAAAATAATATATAAAAATATATGAAGAAATTAAGAGAGCAGTTGCTTCTTACATTCTATCATTTACTTCATACACCCATCACTGATGGGAAAAGACAAAAGTGCCCCGTTGGATGTAAAAATACACTTTCGGAAAACTCTTTTTAGAATGCAAAATACAATTCCAAAAATCTCTTTTCGAAATGCAAAAATATACTTATGAAATGCCTTTTTCAAAATATAATTGTCATCCCCCATTCTTGAAAAACTCTTTTCGGAATTTATTTTCTAACTTTTGGAAAACTCTTTCCAGAATGTATTTTTGGACTTTCGAAAAGTAATCTTTTACAATGAACTTATTGACTTTTGGAAAATCTTTTCCGAAACACACCCTACACCTCCCAAATGACTTTCAGAACTCAATTTTTGAAAGCCTGTAACGTATCTCAGTGCAAACAAAAACTCAGAACTTACCCACACCACCTTCCATTATCTCTAAAACAACCCAAACTCCTTCGCAACAAGTTGTCGGAGAAAAGCACCACCACCTACTCCCACTGCCTCTACCGGAATTACCTTAGTCCAACATCAACCACAATGCACCACTTCTTTCATATAAAACTCTCAAGAACATAATTGGATTTTGAAAATTTAATAGAGCCTAGGAAGTATTTGATGGGGTGCAAGAACTAATTGCCAATTAAGAGGATTGAAAGTAATCCAACAATAGGAAGAAAGAGCCCAAATTTAAGCTTACTCTAACGACATTCCTACACTTCCAAGCACTTCTTGGGACTCCCCAAAAATTTTCATTTTTGATCAAATTACCTTTAAATTTTGTCTGTGAAAACTAAAATGCCCTTGAACCCTAAAACCCACATGTCTCAATTTTTGTTGTGCAGCGCCACCTCCAAGCTAAGGTCTGTTGATGATTATTTGAGGTATGTATGATGTATTTTTGGATTTGTAGAATATTTGGAGGGATTTAAAGTGGTTTGCGATTTGGGGATGGACCTACGAAATGAGTTGCAGAATAGAGGATTCCGCAACTGTGCTACGGATCCGCAGTACAATTGCGGAATGCTCCGTTTCGCAACTCATTTAGCAGGAAATACGAGTTACAGGACATTCCACAACTGTACTGCAGATCCATAGCATAATTTTGGAAAGTTCTGTTTCACAACTCATTTCGTACATCCACCCCAAATTACAAATCACTGTTCTGCTGCACTGTCGCACTCGTAATCGTCTGCCGCCACCAAGAACGCCCACCGCCGCAGAATGCCACCAATCACTACAGCTCACCGTCCACCCATCTTCACACATCCATCTTCTTCCCAACCACCTCCAATTTCATTGTTACATTACTTTATTTAACCAAAAAACAGAAACATCATTTTATAAACGACACACTTAGCCTTTTTTGAAAATTTAGAGATGTCCCAAGAAAACTTGGAGGTGCCGGAAGAACCAGTCAACTCTAACCCACTACATGTTCTAAACATGTTGGCCCATGGCCCACCCACTTTCTTAAACATAGAAAATTAAAAAACTATCAAAATAAATTATCTTTTAATAAAAAAATAATTATTTTAAAGTAAGATAAAAGCATATAAGATGTCACTTTTATCATTATATAATAAATAAAATAAAATTTATTAACGGTAAAACAAAGGAGTGCTAGAACTTAAAAATAGAACTCAATGTACAAGATAATACTAGAATTAAAATAAAATATATATTAGCAAACTCGTTTATTAATCATTTGTGAGTTGCACTTATTTAAGCAAAAAACATGGCCCATAAGCTAGCTGATCAACCTACTGCAGCCCATAGAAATTTAAGTTTGTTTGGTTAAGATAAATTAAACTTAAATTTTCACACTTCAACTCCATTTTTGTATCAACTAATTAGGCTAATAATTTAAATTAAGCCTATTTTAAATCTGATTACAATGTGATTGTTTTAAATGTGTTTCTATATATTTTGGAAAAAAAATACTATATATTCTACTTGGAAATAAATGTTAGATACAATTAGATAGGCCGTTAACCTAATTTAGTAAAATGATGAATCATAAGTCGAAATTTGAATAACTTATTAAAACTATTAATGATAAGTTGAATTTTGAATAAGTGTGTCAACCTGCTTTACAATCAAATTTTTAATTTACCACGACTCACCAAAGTTTGTCATGGCGGAGAGGTAAAATATTATATATTTTTAAGTAATAAAAATTAGTAAATATAAACTTAATTATTTAATTTCA
>Ga0123340_1000496_pt1 | contig 26417 bp, 11 predicted proteins | sample SirMexnodulemix_FD_89961 | JGI IMG/M metagenome (GOLD analysis project Ga0123340, IMG submission 89961) | Root nodule microbial communities of legume samples collected from Mexico - Siratro Mexico nodule mix | ecosystem: Host-associated > Plants > Roots > Nodule | place: Mexico: Nepantla...
AAAAAATACTGTATATGTTAATATGTAAATCGATGTGTAAAAATACTAATAATAACAAATTTTAGTTAATTTCATTTATACTATCTATATCATTATATAAAGAGATAATCATTTGATAAATTTATTTGTCTTTTAATTGCAAATTTATTCTTTAATAAAAAAATAATTTCGTTATTTATTTATTTACGAAAATAAATAATTGGATAAATGTTTTTTATTTAAAATAATGAAATAACTTCTTCTTTTAAAAACAACGATTACATAAATTTTCAATACTACTTTTATAAAATCATATATATTTTATATTGTATTATTTTATATTTTAAATTAATTATTAGATCAAATTTAAAAACGATCAAAATATTTGTTTTTAGACATATCTAAACGATTTGAAACTTACTTTGATAAAATTCCCGAGTAATTTATTAAAATAAATTTGAAAATGTTAAAGAGGGTTAAATTACTTCAATAAATTAAAATATTTTTAAGAATGTCTTTTATTTGCATTTTTCATCAAAATTAAAAAGGATACTTTTTCGGCTTGAAACTAGGAACATAACCTTTCTTTTTGTTAACGGAAACATAAACTTTTTGTTTTTTTTCTTTATTCAGAATATAAAAATACACTGTAAAAATACTTAATATATTTCATTAAATATTTGACATAACTTATAAAAGTAATGGTTAACAGTTTTATGCTATTTTTTTATAGTTTTAAATTTCTTTGCTGTATGCACAGAAATACAATATACTTAACAATTTAAAATTTAATATGGGGGCATGATAGTAATTTTGAATTACTTAACATTGTAATAATCCTTTACCATGCTATATAATATTTTATTTTTTATATACACTCATTCCAAATCACATGCAAAAGTTGAACACCTAATTGGTGGGTTTATTAGTACAAAGTTTAATCAATGTACAGTGATTCTGAGTCAGAACTGCTTGCAGTAAAACAGTGTCTTTACTGAAAAGAGAAAAAAAAAATAAAATAGAAAAAAGCAGCCATTAACTCCTTGTTTTTCTTCTTCTTCTTCATCGGTTCTTCCTGAAAGGTTATTTTCACAGGCATATTTACTTAGTAAGTTTCTACTTTTGTTATTTTTAAGTCTGCTATATTTATCATTGCCGTTTATATATTTACGCAAGTTCCTTCATGTTCTTATTTTATTAATTTTATTCAAATTTCTTTCAGTGAAAGACATAGTATTCGATATCTCAGATATTGTTCAACGCCAAAAGAAAAGAAGAAAATTTGGTGGAGCTAGGAACCCTAGTAGATGGGGAGAGGAAAGATTCCCATTCAAAGAATCGAAAATTCCACGCATCGGCAAGTAACTTTCTGCAAGAGAAGAAATGGGTTAATGAAGAAAACTAAAGAACTATCTATTCTCTGCGATGCAGAAATTGGAGTGATTGTGTTTTCCTGCACGGGCAAGCTTTATGAGTATTCAAGCACCAGGTAATTAAACTCAATTTCTTTTCTCTTTCACTTTGTTTAACATCTATATTTCTGAATGCTTAATATTTTTTTTACCCTTTTATTTTTGTGTTGGGCAAGAGGGGAGGGAAGACTTACGCATATATATAGTAAGTGAAAGGTTAATCGAATATAAAGATACATGTTCATTTGAATTTGGTTGGCGTGGTTTCAATTTCATTCTTATGATATTGAAGTATCTGAAAATGAAATCTGACAATATGATATTTGGGAATCTGTTTGGTGTCAAAACTTGAACACGGAGTTGCAGAAAAGGATACCTTTTTTCTTTGATGACAGTACACTTTAAGAAGTGCTTATAATTTTATATATCAATATATCAAACCTAGTACTCCTCATATTTTTGACCTCAAGAAAAACAAAAAGTTCTTCCAGATAAATGAGCTACTTTGTGCTGCAATTCATGCATCTATTTGCCTGCATCTCAAACCAGCAAGTTTCCTACGAGTTTCATCCTTCTATGAACTCTAGTGTAAAACCTAGTGTTAAGTCTTCATGTTAAACAAAAATTATATTTCAGATAGAGATAGTTGTTTTCGTCCAACTCCTTACCCCACTCAGACAAAAATCCAGAAAAGAACAAAAGTTAAGTAGTTGGGAAGCTTATAGTTTTCGCCTGGATCATCCTCCATACATGTTATCTTTTGAAACATTTTCTCAGCATTCAATTAAATTTTTTACCAATAACACTTAAATAAATATTTTTAATATATTGATACTAAAAACCGTGGGATCTAAAGTAAATATACATATATATCAACCATGAAGTCCAATTGTTAACCATTTGTTTGTATATGCAGAAATTTTCTCTGAAATATTATCCTGTAGTAATAGATATATACTTTACAATATACAAACTCCCTTACAAATTCTATTTCTATTATATTGTAATAATATATTTTTTTTATTTATAAAAGTTGAAATAGCGTACTTATTCTATGCTCTTTACAGTTTCATATTTGATATATCCTATTTTCTATATTTAAAGTTGAAATTAATACATATACAGATGTTGTCTGTATCTTGAAGGAACTCAATTGACAGTTTAATCAAAGCAAATTGATATTCAATGATCTATAATAGGAAATGATATTTTCTAAGTTATTTTTTGTTTCTCACTTTTTAAGTTATATTATGATCAATTCTAGATCTAATAACATGAGACAACCAAGTTGGGTAACAAGTTACACCCGTATTTGACACTCTTCATCTAAACATCAGAGCTATGTGAAGCATAGTGAAGAAAACCAGTTATTGGATGATGATATAGTCTTTAATCACATGGTTTATTTGGATAAAATTACTGCAGAAAAAGCTATTATATATGCAGTATAGTTTTCCTGTGAAGAATGCATCCTGAGAAATCTTAGTCACAGAAAAGCTAAAGAGACCTCAGTTAGTTCTAACATAGAAGGTTCTAGAATCCCAATATTGAACTACGGGCTTCAAACCTTTACTTTTGTCAGGTCACTTAACAGTCGAAGGTATTATGGGTGATTGTCTCAATCATTACTTAACCTTCATTTTCTGTATCTGGGTCAACCCTATCTGGGTCTTTGGTTCTCTTCAAGTCGCTGTAGTATAGGTTCATGATTTATTTAGGAAATCAATTCAAATGTGACTGGAAAATTGTATGTTTTGGTTGTGGGTAATTGTTAGTAGTCAGCCCCAAAATAAAATTTAGAAAATAGCTAAATGGCATTCCGTTTAACTCATGTTGAGCTTAATATCATTTCTTTTCACTTTAGTTTTATAATAAAGTACATTCATTATGAGGCCAACATATATTTAATTCAATGTGAAGTTTAATATTATGGTATTTAATGTGTGACGATCTTTCCAATACGTATTAGTCTTTTTTTTTAAATCTTAAAAAATAGATAAATTCATGCTTAGTGGCATCACATGTTGAGCTTAATATTGATTTGCTTTCCTTTCGATACATAATAAAGTATATTATATGAGTTTAACATTTAAAATAATAGTATTTAAAGCATGTGACTCTCTCACTTAACCTAGGTGTTAGTCGGGTACCCCTTGCATAAAATCGCAATTCAAGTCAATGTCATAAAATTGTTTTCATATGGTTAATTTGTTTTAACGATTTCATGTACGCCCTTGCATAGGAATATTTGTTTTAAATATTCATATAGTTTAGAAGTTTATAATTCCTCAAACTTATTATCATTCTTAGAGAGTTAGAGATTTTGTTAGGGTTTCATTAAATAAAAACCTAAATATTTTTAAATAAGTACTTACTAAATAATTAAACTAATGGCTTAAACTCTTGATTGTTTGAAACATTGCAATTAGGACCTTGTACTTTTAGATAACCTTGACCAAACCCTAATAAATGTGACCCAGGATTCAATAAAAAATGATTTAAAATTTAGGGATATTACAAACCATTAATGGAGACTTAGTTTGAGAAGCTACACATTATTTAACCTTTTTTACGATTTGAGATTACGATAATTCATTATTAGTCAATGAAAATGTATATTGTCACATTTTTTTAGCACTTCCAATGTTTTAATTAGGAAAGAAATTACTCCTCCCAATTCTCTACTTCTAATTTCATCAATCATGTTATTTTAGTTAGTTGACAAAATAATTGATTAAGGCAATACAAGAGATATTCTAAGTTAAGGCAATACAAGAGATATTCCAAGTCCCTTATAAACTATTCTTTACTAAAAATATATATTTATCTAAATGTTCATACTCTAAACCGTAGAACTACATTTCCCTCAAGTATTTTCCATGTCCATTCTTCCTATAAGTTGAAATTGAATAACTCCCTATATTAAGTTGAAGACTATATCTTTATTCTTTATTTACAAATATCTCCTCTGCGTAATCCTCTTGTAGTTTGAATGAGGATGTTCAACACACTTTTTGAGCCTTTAGATGTGATGTGAAATTAATAGCTAGGTAAAAAAAATGATAAAAACAAACTTCATTGGAGTAAAGCTTTCCACCCAAACACCAAAACCGTGCTTTTGACCTAGAGGATAATCTACATTTGACCTTATCAAGAATAAATATCCATGCTTCAAATCTCATTGGATTGGCACAAATAAGAGGAATTAGGCCTTGTTTGGAAGAACTTGTACAATTCATTAAATATATCCTATGAATAAATACTTATTAGATAGTTTACTAAAACAACTTGTTCATAAACTGTTTCTAACTTATTTAAATAGACTTTTCATGAAAACTTATTAAAGGGGAACCTAGTTCAATTGAATCCATCACTTTATGTATTTTGTAAATGCAACATAGAATCAGCACATTACTTGTTCTCCTGTAATGTTTCACATGTTATCTAGTCATGGTCGGGTATACACCATATTGCCGCACACAGGTAAAACTCTTCTTGGTAACATAAAACGATGACAAGAAGCATTAAGCCTTATTTTGCTTGACATGATTTTTTTCTATGGTTGCGTATAAACCAATTTTGCTTTTAATTTTGTTGAACACAGATGAAACAATGAAAATAATAAAAGTAGTAAAATTTTTTTACTAAAGCTGAATTAGAACTACACGTATGTCATTTTATGAATGCTGACCAAATCCACTATTAAGTTTATCTTGCTATGTGATTTCTTAACATGGCATTAATAGATAAGATACCACATAACTCCACCGTTTAATATATCATTTTGTGTACAATTTCATTTCTTTTAGGTATTTTGCATTGAATCATGGACGATGTGAATAACTTGAAACAGCTAGATGAAAACACTTGCTTTGGTCAATTATCATTACTAATGCATTACTTTTTGTTTATCAATCATTTCTTTTTCTTCCAATTACTATATTTTGTGTATTACTTCCTTCTTATTATTAACATTGAAGCTCCAAGTTAATTTATTGTTAAGATTGTGTATTCTAATTATAAGAAAGTCTCACATTTTCTTGATAGTTGAGTCAGAAATCAAATGTTATCAACATGTATTAAAGATTTAGCATTCTAAATCTTGTTAAACTCAAACTATATTATCTTGGATTATGAGTGATGTTAGATACATTTTATATTTCTTGTGTAAAATATACACATAGGATTGTTTATTTATACATAGAAACAATAATAGAAAAATAGAAAAAATATGGGCTAAGTTCGTTACATCCAACACTCATCCTCAAGTTGGTGCCTATAAATCATATGTATTAAGCTTGTTACAAATATAATCAACCCAGTCTGTTGAGTGAGAATATCTGCTAACTGATCATTCAAATTAATAAACTCAATCTTAATATCTCTAGATACAATCTGTTCTCTATGTTTGGTCATTTTATGAAAGATGAGATTTAAACTAATATGAAGAACAACCTGATTATCATATATGACTGCCATTTAAGTAACCTCCATGATAGTTCAATTTTCTAACTAATCTTTTGTACTTCTAAGGATCTAAGAGAGGCTCCGCTTCACTAAGTAGGAGTTTGACATTAAGATTCCTGTGTTAACAAATTTTGAATTCATTATTCTAGTTTCTTCCAAAATATCCTATGCATATTTTCTTTGAGAGATAACAATACCATTGTTGGATTATGCTACTCAATTCCCAAGAAGTATATGAGTTTGCCAAGATCTTCGGTCTAAAAGTGGTGACAAAGATGTTGCTTTATCTTAGAGATGTCATGGTGTCACTACTTATAAGTACAATGTCATCAACATATACTACTAGATAGATACACCCAACACTTGAGTGACGGTCAAATCTGAATGATTTGTCCTGCTACGAGTCATATCAAGGGCTAAGAGAATTAGAGTGAGTGAGACCAATAAAAGATATACATGTATGCACAACATAAGTAGTGGAATTAGAGTTTTGACGATCCTCATACCATTAAGAGATTCATTGAAAGTATCAGACGAAGTAGGACCCATAGTAGAAGGTTGCACACGAGCAATTTGGGCAATTGCAGCAAAAGAGACCGTAGATGAATAGGAGAGAGAAAAACCCTAAAAAAACAAATGAGTTCCGATCAACAGGATAAGGACAAATTAGAACAAGGCCAACAAGACAGTGCGTCAATGATGAGTGCCACCAATCCAAATGACGGCAAGTAGACAACAACGACGACAGTGGCTATGGCAACAATGACGACGGGTTGGCGATAGCAACAACAGAAAAAGTCAATGGTGAACAGTAAATTTATCAGAAAAACAATGATTTAACCTGACTTTAAATACTGTGTTAAATATGAAATTAATTTTTCTTGTGTAAAATACACACATAATTGTTTATTTATAAATAAAAATAATAACAATAAAATACAAAAATATGGGTTAAATTCGTTATATCCAACAAGTGAAAAAAAACTCGTAAGTATAATTTTCATTCAAAATTTTGAAACTTCAAATATTTTTGTAAGGTTTAAACTTATACTATTTTTAGTGCCTATAGAAGTTTTGCTTACTTTTTCTCATTTCATCAGAAAAAAAAGTAACGTGGTTTGATTCTCTTGCCAAAACTAATATAAAAATTATGTAGTTTTAATTTGATAAGAGATTGAAACGATATTTGTTTATTAAATATAAGAATTAAAAAAATTGTATTTAAGAATAAAAAAACTCAATTTTTAAAATTAAAGGTATATTGAAGTCTTTCGACAAATTCATTATTAGTTGTGATTCAATAAATTACTTTAAATAACAAACTTACACACAAAAACGGATTATTTCTTCAATGATTGTTACTTTGATAGCTGACCACGGCTGAGGAAGGTAGTAACATTTATAGAGATTCTAACATTTTATTTATTTTTATATCTGGAGGAAAAATTATATTAGATGTGGGTACATAGAGTACCTCAATTTATACTAGTAATAAACAATGAAAGGAAGAAAACTGATATTTTGACACTCAAATTTCGTATATTTTATAACAAAAAAGTTAAATAGAAAAACTATGAAATTTCTAAAGCAACAAATTATTACTAAGCTAAAACTAGACATCATCAGTTATATCTACTGCTCAAGCTTTATGTTAGACATTAAATACTTTAATATGAAGTTAAAAAATCTCAATTGCCAACACTTTTCCCTGAGACTTTTCTTCAATAATCAAAACTTTTATATCATTCTTAGACCTTTGGCGGATCCCATTCAAGAATATCAACATTTACATATTTTTCTTAACAAAATTTATATAACCTAAATTAAGAATCTATGCAATAGTCTTAATCATGATCCGTGATAGTTGTAGCAACATTAGCAACATTGTATTCTACTATGATATTGGTTTTTATAAGAATATGATAGTTCCAAGGCTTTTCCAATTAAAAGATTTACATCCCGCATTTGCTAAAAAGATGGCCATGATTGAAGCTTCCTTAAGCCATGGAAAAATAATTCATTATAAATCTCAGAAACTATACAAAGACTTGGTCTCCTGCTCCTTTCCTCAAATTTGTTTTGGCTAAAGATGCCTAAATTCTCCTCCTCCATGGTTTAAATAAAACAGTTAAAAAACTCCTAATTGAACAAACCCGATAACAAATTATGACTAAACTAAATTTAAACATTAGGAGCTCATCTGCATCTAGCTTTTTTTTTTAAATATAAGAAAACTTTAACCAAACTTATAAGTAAAATAGAAATCTACATAAAGTTTAAATATTTTAATATGATAATTGAAAAATATCAATTACAACATACACAATAAACCTGTCATTCATCTTTAATCCTACTTTTTCATCTAGCTTCCCACACAAATGACTGTTTTTTTGACAGCCATTAAGCAACAACGTAGAGACATGAAGATAACTATCAATAAGAGACCTTGATAAGTGACAAAGGTTGACAATTGGACGGTGGTGGTTACCAATTATCTCGCACAAATGATTATCCCTTAGCCACCTATCTCAGAGTAAAAGGTAGAATGCATGAAAGCCTACCTACAATCATAATGAGGTTGATCCTATTTTCTCATTACTTTATAGGGACATAGGGAAAAGTAATAGGTTGAGTGTATGCTTTTGGGGGTAGCAAGTAGACTAGCTTTGAATGTGTTATGCATGAAGTTGCCTCTAGAGCTTTTGGGAGCTCGATATGTTATTAATACGATGAAGTGTTTTCTTAATCATTATACGATGATGTACATGGATTGATGTATACGATAATAGTGCAGACATTAACCATATCAGACATGAAATAATGACTTTATAGTTTTAAAGACTCATGCCCTTTAGATAAGGCTTCTCTGGGTGGTCTTTTTCGAACAACTTGCCAACCCTAGGTCAACTTAGTTACTACAAATCATTTAGGCTTTTACATAAAAAGAGTGTTGTGCGATAACCAAACAATTGAAGTGAATGGGGGAATCGAAGATATTTCCTTAGTTTCATAATTATGTAGTTTAATTTCTTAAAGACCTTTCTAGTGAAGATATTATAACTGTTTCTGGAGTAGTTGGAGAATCTACAGTGGTGGTCCTGAACCAATTTTTCTTAACCTCATTTACCGGTGATATACAAGTAATTAAGGGTTGTTGTTTTTGTCTTGAAATTAAAGTTTTTTTTAATTGTAAGATTTCATAAAATAAGAGGTTAAGAAAAATAAATGCTTTTTATTTTTTCTCTTTTTTAAAAATATAATCTCAAACATATAACATTTTCTCATTGTTGTTAGAGCATTGTTAGAGAAGTTCGTTTTCTTTTCTTCTTTTTTGTTGTTATTGAGTTATGAGAATATACATCTGTGAGGTGTATTTGGATTTGGGATTGTAAGAAGTATATAAACTTCTTTTGTAATCTTCATTGTATAATTATATCAATCATAGACTTTGATGTGTGAAAGTAGGCTATATGCTCAACCACATTTTAGTGTCATTTTATTCACACTCTTCGGCTAATTTTATAACAAGAATCCTATCATGGTTGCACGACAATATATTATGAAAAGTAGATCTGAAAAGAAGATTAGGTTTTGGGAGTATAATAGGTTAGGAGATTTGTCTCACCTAAATAGATTTTCAAGATTGTATGAAAATTCAAATTTAAAGAAGACAACACTAGTGGACCTAGAAGATGGTGGGGGGAAGTGGAAATTGAAACGGAGAGAGTGATTTAAATTAAAAATTTCCCTTAAATGCAAGAACTTCAAAATCGGACACTAAGTAAGGAGAGGGAGCATAAATGGTGCAAGGAGATGATGAGACACAAGGATATACAATAAAATTTGCTTAACTATAAAAGGAAACTAATGTAGAAGAGGGTAAGTTGTATACTTGTTTTGGAAAATCAAAGTTTTACCTTCAAGTCAACTCTTTCCATATGTGACCATGTAGAATAGTAGAAAAGGGAAATTGTGCAAGTTATTGTGGAATAAAAGAGTAGTTTGTGAGTCATTTATTTTTTAGTTGTATAGTAGCTAGGAGTTGTGTGGGTAAGTTTGATAAATTTGTTTATCAACTTAAGTGGGATAAATGGGTTGGAGTGAGTAAAACATATCATAATCTAGCCAAGTACCATTTTAATCAGCTCAAAATTCTAGCTTCGAATAATGAAAATAGAATTTGGAATTACAAATTAGTGGCTATTACATGAAGTATATGGAATCAAAGGAATTAATCATTTTAAGAATGAAAAGACAGATGTCGAAGACGTATTCATTATAAGTCAATTATAGTTATGGGCATAGATAACAAATAAAGTGTCAAATTAAACCTTCTCATACTTGGATTGATGCCTTAATAAAATAATTAGTAGAAAATCTATTAGGTAACAATCTTAAAGGGAACACGAGGTGGTAGGAAGAGGCAAATTTAAGAAATAGCATATCACAATAACACAAACCATGTATACAAATTTGAAGAGGTGTAGCAGATGACCATACATAGTTATAAGTGTGTAACTTATAATATGGTTAGAGGATGATAAGCATATAATATGGACTATAGCAGAAGGTTTAGTAGAAAGAGGTGAGGATTTTATAATGTTTGAGTTGTGATTGTATCATATTGCTATATTAAGCATATGTTCATGTTCTAAGCTTGTTGTGGAAAACTTGTTGGTAGACTAATATATAATTTGTTTTTGACGGAGATCGCTCACATTATAGCAATCGGCCTTGGGGAGATCAATCAGCCTTGAGGAGATCGCCCATATTATGATGATCGGGCTTAGAAAGATCGAGTTTGAGAAGATTAGGTTTGGCGAGATCGGTTTTGAGAAAGAAAGTATGGAATCGACTATGGGAAAATTGAATTTAGGGTGATCTCTCTTGAGATTCTACTATTATTCTTGTTATTCTAGTTGTAGCAACTGTCTCATTGGATATACACCCTTAGTGGTTTTAAGAGATAATATGTTATTATTGTTGGTTTTTTCTAAAAAGGTAATTGGCTAATTATGATTATATTTTGGTAGAGATTACGAGAGGTTAGTCTTTGTTGTGAGTGACATCAATTATTCAGTGATGAAGGCTAGGTGAGTCAAGTCACAATCGAATTGTGACACTTGGATTGCTATGCTCTTAAGTAGAAATACTTGCAGTCCTGACTATTGGCTATAGTTTTTGGCCTAGTGGTAAACATCCGATCCAACAATTGGTATCAGAGCCAAGGTAACAAATTCGGTTTCCATGGAAGTCAAGTGGGTCAAGTCACAATCGAATTGTGATGCTTTGACTGTTAGGCTTTTAAGTAGAAAGAGTTGTATCTTGATTATTAGCTTTTGACCTAGTGGTAAGTGCTAGATCCAACAGTCTTTTCCCAATTGTATATATGTTTGCAATGTAATATATATTTTGGTTGGACAGATAAAATACCCTAAATACTCCGTATATACTATATTTTCTTTATTTATTGTACTATATGTCAAATAACCGAAATGACAAGACATTGGTGGTACTTGTCGGCATCTTAGATTCCTAATTACATATTAACCACATCAACTATTTTGCTTGATTATCACCTAATCACCTTATTAGTAGTAATAAAGCTCTAATATACTCTTTGATCACTATTAAGGGACATTGGACCTACTTGGACCTGGATTGATCAATCTAACTTGAATAGTATAAATGGATGCACACACTAGAGAAACAGTTAATGATTCAATCTTGAAGAACTTTTCATTATTGTACATATAATTAACTTGATTGTCAGAACATATTTGTAGATATTATGAAATTGAACCAACCCAAGACGAATCGAGATAAGTAAAAGGGAGAGAAAAAGATTTTGTATTTGTAGTTATTACAAAGGTTAATTCAACCTTATAAAAACACTTATAAAAATAATAAAGGTTGAATCTTAAAACTACATTAAGGACAATGATATAGAATTATCAATTCAAAGGTTGAATCTTAAAACTACATTTATCTCCCATATTCTCTTTTCAACATTTTTTATTTTATATTCTTTTCAAGATAGTAAAAGTTTTACTAAACTTTATTTCAAATTTTTTTATCAATCTTTTGCTTTAAAGACAATAAACAAAAATTGATTTCAAAACATTCTTACGTTTTTTTTTTTTCTCTCAAAATTCTTTTGACCCATAAATCACATTATGTAATATGTAACATACACAATCTATAACTACAAAAACTCATCCTAAAAAATAATTAAACAAGTTTTTCCTTCTTATCTAATTACCTGAATATCAAAATAATTTTCCAACACACGAAATAATCAACTTCCAAACCAAGATCAAGTCAAGAAAACCATCCAAATTAAGTTTCAAAGCTAAGATCAAGTTTCATTCAAGAATTCCATTAAATTCATAATCACCGATTCTATGAATTAAAATTTAAAATATAATATCAAAAGCAATTATAAATATAAATCTAAACTAAGATTCATGAATGGAATTAAATGTCTTAATCCATTCCTATTTCTTCAAGCTTGTTGGTCTTTCTTCTAATTTTTCCCTATTTTCCTCTCTTCCACTTCTTATTCTTCCTATCTTCATCTTGGATATCTCCTCTTTTTCTTTTAGAAAGATGAGCTCTTTGTGCCTCTTTTCCTTTGATTTATTTTAGTCTAAATGGATAATGACCTTTCAAGTGAAGTGTTGTAAATGATTTTGAATTTTCTTCCTTTTATAGTATACTTCCACCACCCTTCTCCAATTTTGCTTAATTTATAAGGTATATTAGGATCTAAGAGAATCTCAATTCCAGAAACTAAATTTAAAATGGAAGACTAAAACCACGTTTAATCATCATAAAAAATGTGAAACACAAGTTTGTTTGCCATTATAAAGTCTTTTTGTTTGATGGGATCATAGTGGATTGGGTCTGGGTGTGTTCACATGTCTTTTTTGTTGAACATAGGGAGTTTAGTGCTAAAGGTATTATTACTGGGTAAGGTCCTACTTTGTTGGGTTTTATAGTTTGTGTTGGTTTTCCTGCTTGTGCCCAGTTGTAAGTTTGAGTGTTGTTTTGGCTAAAGTGTTGTTTTGGCTACAGTGTTGTAGATTTTTTTAGATTCGGTTTTGTTTATTTTTTCTTGTAATAGGGTTGGAGCACCCCATAAGTGTTCTCATTAATTTATTCTTCGCTGTTAAAAAAAAAAAAAACAAGTTTGTTTTACATATTATATTCTATTTAACTACTCCGTTATTCCTTTTTTGTGTAAAGTAATATTTGCAGTCCTTCCATGCATGTAAAATTATTTCGTTAACAGCAACCTCATGAGCATGACATAAGATTTAAGGTTCACCTCTCATTAATATTGGTTTGTACATTTATGACAGCATGAAATCAATCATTGATCGCTTTAACAAGCACAACGAGGACCGTCATTGTCTGATGGATCCTGCTTCATCTGTCAAGGTAACACATGCTGCATGCCCTACTCCTCTTGTTATATATATCTTCAAACTTCTCCAAGTATGTTAATTTTCTGCAAATGGATAGATATCTAATATCGATAATAGAACTCCATCGGAGCATCTTAACCTGAACAGCTCCACCATTGTCTTACATGGCAAACTATTCAACATGTTAACACCAGTTCTCAATCTCCTTAAAAACCATATTTTATACTTATTCTTTAACATTAAATTTAATCTACTTAATAAAACTCAACACACTTTTTGACACATTCAGGTGTATATCTGGAATAAATTTCTTAAATGGCTTTCCGGAAAGTTTAATTGATCGCTTGAATTACTTAGCTTAAAATGTAACTTACGTGGACGTTTCACATGATGCAAGTTGAAAGAGGAAGTTAAGGTCTAATGTAGGCAAGCAATCTAATACCATTAGATGCTTTAGAAGATAGTCACGCTTATGAAGATCAAGACAAACACACTTGAACCATTAAATGATCTTACACTATTAGACAATTTCGAGTAATTAGATGATCTAGAAATCTTAACAAGATTTTAGTAAGTTAATCCTCACACTTCAGAGACTAATTTAAAATCTAATAGTATAGGTCACCAAAATTTTGATAGCTAATGTTAGATACCAATTATTTGACTTAATTGGCCACTAAATTCAATCATTATTTCTATTTTGTAGTTATTTAACAATCAAAATTTAATTTTGTGACTATTTTGATTACAATTAGCAACCATTTCATTTGGTAGCTAAATATTAGTCTCTAAATAGTTTTTTTCTTGTAGTGTAATTTTATGTGAGACATGTTATCAAAAGTTTAGTTTTCTTGGATTTTCCTCAATTGGAATTCCTAAGTAGATAAATGGTATTCTCATAAGGTTACAATTTGGAATTTTCGAGAATTTCTTGAATATATGCTCTTCTACATTCAACCCTCCAATCTTGTTTTTATGAAAATTTACTTTTAGTCCTGATACATGTTCAAAACACCTAAGTATGTTTTTGCTAACTAGTATAGTTTGAATCTTTGCATCACACATGAACAATGTGTCATTAGTGAATTGTAGCATACTAACCTTGACCTTCTTTTTCCTACTTTCACCCCTTTTATCTTATGTTTCCTACCTTCATGTTTAACAAACCCCAAGTTGGCTTTTACTCACAATCAAAAATAAAAATGAAGTCACAGAATCATCCTATCTTAATCCTTTTATTGGTTTGAATTTTTGGATTAGATTACCATTAACTAAAATTGAGATTGTAAATAATTTCAAGCAACCATTCATCCACTTAATACACTTATCGCAAAAGTCTAATCTATTTATCAAATGATGGAGAAAGTCCTATATGACCAAATCATATGTTTTTTGAAACTTACACCACTCTTCTTTTTACGCTTAAGCCCTTTATCCTTAATGAATGTTGATTGGGAATAATTTATAGTCTTAGTTATGACATTTTTCAATCTATTTGATAGTAGTTTAGATATTATCTTCTACATATCAAAATGTATCAGTCCATATCCATCTAAGCCAATATGATTATCATTTTTAGGGATTAAGTATATTTCCACTATATTGGTAGGATTTAACAGCTTGTACCACATCCACTTTTATGTTTGTACCTCTTAATGATACTAAAGTTTAATCCATATAGTCCAAGGCTTTTAGTACTCTCAGTCATACTGCATGTTATTATCTTTCGGGGTGATAAAAGGGAACTTAATGATCCCCAGCTTAATATTAGGTCCATTCATTCCTACCAACCTTGGTTTGAAAAATTCTTTAACCTTACCTTTAACAATTTGATCTCATTTTTTATCCTTTTCCAGTTGAGCAATGAGTGAAAATACCATTTAGCCATTGTTTTTGCTTTTCCAATGATTGAATTCTAAAATTTAGAATTTTGAACTCACTAAATAGTTTTTTCGCTCCATCTTCCTATCATCATCTAAGCCTTCTAATTATATTTTCCTTAGTTTGTTTCACATTTTCGAACACATCCCTATTCCAAAATTTCAAATTCAACTTTATTGTTTTTTCACTTTTTTTCCTAAGGCTCGTTATGCCATATCCATTTACCATATAATTGTTCAATAACATTTTGACTAATTCATTAAAACCATTAACATTCTACCATACCGCTGAAGTTTTTAATATTATGGCACAATGGTATCATATAACTATATCAAGTACATATTGTTTGAATACCACAATTGGTCCACCCATTCTCAAGTCACTAGAATTCTATATAGTCTTCTTTTGTAGTTTCATTTGATTTATACCAGATATACTTTCTTCCAACTACTGGTAAGTCTATCACATCCATTTTGTCAATAAATTTATTAAATCCTACTAGTCCCCACTTAATTTATGTCTCCACTTTCTTCCACGTTTCTAACTGCGATAAAGTCTTCCAATACAGATCACATGTTAGCACACTTCCACTTATCTGATTTTAATTATTCACATTATTACACTTATGACAATTAGGAATCCCTTGTTACTAATATGTTTAAGTTTATAATATTAATTCATTATGTTGTTAATACATTGCCCCTACATATAGTAAATTATTATATAATATTTTATTACAAGTATTAAATAGATGAAATTCAAGAGTGATGTAAAAAGTATAGTTTTCTCATTCATTATTGCGTGTCTGCCTCTCATCTCTTACTCTTTTAGTTGACCCTTTCTTCTAACTCTTTAAAATACTTTCCACCTCCCTTAGATAAAGTTATTCCTATCTTCATTCCTAATTCCCATACCCTAATTATTTCTACACTTGTATTTCTAATCTAGTACAATAGCAGTGTCAGATATGTAATTACAAATGGTATGAATTCTCGGATACCCCTTCACTTCCTACTTGTTTCACCCATCTACATATGCCTTCACATTCTGAAAATTTTAATCCAAAATTGTCTCCTTTATGAGCACCGTGTAGATTTTCATTATGGTGATGTCCTTCTGTTGATGCGTTCTTCAAACTCAGCGCTCCTGGTTTTCGATCATCCAGGTGCGGGTATTTGCTTGGTAGTCTTACTTGCAATCTATGATTTTGTAGCTTTGTCGAAGTTCACCAGTGTCCTTATGGTAGCTACTACTTTCTTGAAACATTCTTGATTCTGAAGTGATTTCGGTAGATCTCTGAATCTCACCCAAACGGAGAGCTCTTGGTTCGTCCAGGGAGTAATTGACTCGGACAATGTTTGACTCTTTGTATCTTTTATACTTTGGCCTATTTTCAATCTATTTTATCCAGTTCCTTTTCTAGTTCAGTAGAATACCCACTCCGGAGAATCTCACAAAGCCAACTTTGTATCCTCTCAAATTTAGTTTCCTTTATATGAATCTTTAGAATATCTTACACATATTATAATTACCATAATTAATCGGGAAATGGGAAAATAAGCATGATGTTTCCTGTTTTTCCTATTCTCCTTCCATTGTAATCTACTCTGTTGCCAGCATTCTTGGATCATTCCATTAACTCACTCACAGTGATATAAACATACCCAAATCAAGCAACTTGCTTAGTCCTGAACGATGATTCAGTTCAACTTGCGATAGGTAAGGATATTTTGATAGTTGTTCATTTAGCCCTCCTCGCCTTTGTATAATTTGCATTATAATTTATTTCTTTACAAAATTGTCTTATAAACGTCTAATATATGTATTACTACTTGCTAGTTTTGGCAGAGAGAAGCAGCATGCTTAAGGCAGCAACTACAACATTTGCAAGAAAGTCACAGGTAAAATATTAAAACCCAATAGTTGAATTATTGTCATTAATATGGAAACTAGAAAGTAACACTATAATTCTTACTTCTTGGTGAATAATTATAAGAATAAAGAGGATAAGACGTTGAAGAACTAAATAATATAACAGATAATTATAAACTAGCAAAACTAAACAACGTTGCATTCTCTTTTTAAAAGCCAATAAGGTGAAAATATATTAGACAAGGTATAAGGAGTAATACAGCCCTTATGCAATACACAGGCAGCTTCACAGTCTAGATTTTGTTCTCATTACCTGCTGAGTAGACAAAAATATAGACAAAAGATACAATTCCCACTTTTATACCTATAATGCCACTACAAGCCTTTCAATAATTTCCACTAGGTACATGGACCACTCATAAATTGAAAATGAACAACTTTCACTTTGTTTGAGGACATCACTCAATTTAAAACGCTGGAGAAAATATCAACACTGTTAGGTATCTTATTCTTGAAAATAATGTATTCCTATATGGACAATATTTGAGATTTCATCTTACAAATATTTTCATAAGAAATACCACACAATTACAGAAGTTCTTGAAAATCAGAACAATTTTATAATTAGTATTCAAGTAAAAAAATATCACATGTATAAGGATGAACCAATTTAGGCCACTTAACTTATTTTTTATTATGACTCTTCAATAATCTCTGAGAGATCCACTTTATTCTTGTTAAAAATTCATCATTTATAGTTTAGATATTGATTGTTTGAACTTGATAATGAACTAATATCATCTAGAAACCGAATGGGTATAGAGCTTAGGAATAATGTATTGTGTTTAACAATTATTAATTATTTGTATATCATGTTTTTAAACTGTGAAGTCATTTATGTAACTATGTCAAAAATATAAGGGTGGTGTTACCACTGTTCACTTTCTAAATTCGTTATACCGCTGATATATATTATTATTTTATTAATATAAAATATTTTATTAATAAAAACAAGTGTCAAAGGAAAGTTTTCCGTGGTGTGAAAATAACGTTTTCAAAAATATAACAGAGTATAATCAAAGATTTTGATAATATAATCAATTCATATGTTCTCTTTGTTTTTAAGGTATTTAGAGAAAAAAAATTAATTGATATCAACCATCAATTTTCTTTATTTCGTTTATAGAGAATTTATTCTTTTTTCATAGATTTGAGATGGTTCGTTATACTTTTTATTATTTGTTCTTTTTATTTTATTTTTTTCGTTTTTTTATATGATGATAAATAATTGATAGGTTTTGGAATATCTAATTTTATTGAGATGTCAATATCTATATTGGTATCTAATATGAACATTTTATTGAAAAAACCTTTAGTTTTAAAATGTAAGATCTCTTATGAATATGCTTAATCATAACCTAAAGGATTTCTATCCTTCAATGCATGCAACACAAAAACACCTGGACAAAAAATCACAAGCAAGGTTTCCAACTTGTAACCTCGAGATGGATTAGCTTAACTTTGTGATCATCCTTTGTATATCACTCTAATTCGACATAATTCAGATATTACTGAAAGTTCATATTTTAGTAAAATAAACTCCATCTTATTATGTGAAATAGAATCCCTTTGATTATATATCAGTGTGCATACTTGTGTTGCTACATATGCTTTCATCAAGCAAAAGGATTGAAATCTATATGCAAACATATGTATTATGAAAAACCTTTAACCCTTGAACATGCTTAAGAGCTCTATAACAACTATCTTTGAATCATTACAGCTCACTTCTCGTGTAGACAAGTTAAGTTCTCTAAGTAGTTTAGCAGGTACTTTGTTCACAAAGAAAGGTGATTTTTTTTAATATAAAATCGAGACCGTTGAAACTTAAGAGACTTTGTCACATATATATTCTGCCCAAAATAATTAATGTTTTTTCCAAAATAGTCTTCATAATATATTCTTTGTACATTAGTATAATTTTTTATTAAAAAAAGTAAAATTGATATAAAGCATTAAAAAGAATATTTTAATATTTTTTCACACAAGAGTACAAAGTATAATAATAGCAGTGCAAAGTATATCTTTACGCAAAAGTACAAAAGATAATAGATAATGGTAACAGTACAACGTATGTTAATATTGACGTATAATCTTACATGACAGGTTGACATGACATATGATATCTGCCTGCAAGTTAACGTTAGTAGTTCAATAACTACAATACCGAAACAAAATATTAGTAAATCCAGCACTAAAGTTTTATAAGGGTTAAAAAGTATAAACATGCCTTTCCAGGATAAGTATTTTTTTTTTATAGAATTAAAATTAATAAAAACAATTAAGGAATGTTCAAACCTTGTAAAAAAGAAAAAAAAACTTCTATCCATAAGAGTAAGTTATCTCTGATAATAGCAATAAATCACTATATTACAATTGTTGAAGCATTAATCCTTTAATATGTGGACTTGATCTACTGCATCGGTTCTGATTTCCATTAAGTCTTTCCCGCATTCCTCTTGAATAAGTGTAACTTTGTTGTTGAAGTGATGTGTTAGCTGTTATGTAGGTTAGAAATACTCAGTAACTCTCAAAGTCCTATAGACTTCAGAATCATTCTCTCCTACAGTTAATGAGGCCTATAACCTGCACAACACACACTATACCAAATACATTGCATCTTACCCTCCCATGCCCACTTCATAGTCCCTATCACTTCATGCTATATTTACTTAATAATTTTCAAACAACCCGTAGGAAATAGATATCAATCAGAATTCGAGCTGTTCAATCCTTTATTCCTATACTTTGCCCATAACTCGGCTTTCAGCTGTGTCATTGCTAATATTTCAACATCATCAACCACCCCGTTTTGAAAGATTATCTTGTTTCTAAGTTTCCAAACTTCACTCACAATTGCCCCTCACATTCCTTTCCATAAACAGATTTGCTTTTTTGCTCAAACCAATAACATAGAAATTTTCATAACAGTTCACGATGTCATTATGTCTAGCAGAAGATAAACCTATCTGTCTATCACAATTATCTCATACCTTCTGAACAACCTCACATCCAATTAAAAGGTGTTGGATCGTTTCCTATACTTTTTGGATCGTTTCCTCTACTTTTTAACATAGAGGGCAAACGTTATTTTGTACGCTAACACCTTTTCTAAATAAACTAATTCTAGTGGGTAGTCTATTTAACATTGTCCTCTAAACCATACAGATAATAATTCTTTAATATTAAAAAAAAAGTAATGAAAAAAGATTAAGTTGTTTGATGAGAAAAATATGCATTTAAAGAAAAAGACGGGTAATATTTAAATACAGTACCATAACAAATAAGGCTATCCTTAACCAAAAGACACATGAGAATTATATATAACTACTTTTATTGAAAAAAATGTTTTATTAGTGATAAAGAATAATTAAGAATAATATAATAAGAGAATATTTATGAGTAGTTAAGTACTGTTTTTGCATAAACAAATCTGAAATAACTTAGTTGGGTCTTTCTTTAGAGGAATCCTTACTATATGCTTAAAGTGTTAGGTATTTTGAGAGGAATTTACGAAGATATCAATGAGATATGATTAAATTTATATAAGGGATTAATATTACCATCAAACACTTAAGGTTTGTGGGTGTTACTTATTTTTTTTTACTTTTTCTCAATGTGAGACTTAGATTTATATTTAAATTCTTAATAGTCTCTTGCTCAAGTGTGAGCTCCTTCCACATTAATACTTCTCCCTCAAGTAATGACCCTTACTAGACTGTCATTCACATTATGAAACATGCATGCCTAAGAAAGACTTTAGATACAGGAATAATGTACTCATCTGAGCTGGTCATCAAGACAAACCATTGGCTTAAATACCAGACTCAGAACCTTGCAATGGAAGCAAAAATCTGCTACTAACATAACAATATGAAAGCAACTTGAACGCAACCAATCAATCAAACAAAACCAATATGCAGTTGAAAATATAAAACAATCCAATAGCAATAATTTATGTGGGAAAAAACATCTCAATCGAGATAAAAAAAAACCCATAAGATGGTAAATACTCCACTTATACCAAATCAAATGTACAATGAGTCCTACAAAAATAATCACATAGCATATCAATATAAATCTTCCAAATCCTCAAATGATCACCAACAATGGTCCAAAATATCAACAAGTTGAACTTTAACAAGAAAGAATTCAATAACTTCGTCATCAGAAGATTGCCTCATTCACAAATTTTTTGGGAATAACTCAGAGCTCCGATTTCAAATTTGATCATCCAAAATGAATCACTTTGAGTAATAAAGCTCCAGTCAATATTTCAGCGCAATTGGAGAAGATTTGACCGTTGGATCTTCAAAACAACAACACTAGTAGTGACAGAAATTTGCTGCGGACAACAACACTTTAAAAAACTTTTGGCACTTCTAGAAACCTTCTATGTACAATTTCACATTTAGATTGAAGAACTATGAAAGAGGAATCTTCAATATTAAACAATATTTCACTGTTAGATCCTCAAAACAACAAAAATTGGTCTTTGTAGGAAGTGACTAAGAATTTTGTTAATATTTCTCTCTTTTCTTGAGAGTGGTTGCACACACTTCTCCATACTCAGCTACATACACTTAGGTTATTAATTTTTTTTTACCCTAATTAAACTATGATTAAATACATTATATTGGACATGGCATGTGTCATAGTAAAAAAAACATTAGATTTTGTTTGATGAGAAAAATATGCATTTAAAGAAAAAGACATCTAATATGTAAATACAGTACCATAACAAACAAAGCTATCCTTACAAAAATAACAGAAAAAACACAGGAGAATTATATATAGCTATTTCTCTTTAACATTCCTTACTTTATGCTTAAAGAACTTTCAGCAAATACTTAATCATTTTCTGAACTACCAACATCAAATCACCCTCAAAAATCACATAACTCTCTGGCTCTCTCAAAGACACAATAATTGAAGAAGTAATAGCAAATCAATACACCTTGTTTATGGTCTCCAGATATGCATTTTTGTAATGAAAATTGGAAGAGGGCAGGGTTTCGAGTTACTGACTTTCCTGAAGCAAAGCATTGTCTAAGCATAATTTTGGAGAATAGAAAGATATAGTTGTTGGAAATCATTTTCTTTTTGTAATCTAATGATGATATTGTGATAGAAAACTTGCTGTATTTGTATTACAATCACATATAATTGACTGTCTAAATATGATATTTTATATATTTGTAGAAATGAACAAGTTAAATAACATATAATTAAGAAACATTTACATGTTAATGTTAAAGTTCTAGGTTACAGATTATCTCAGATCTCTTGTATTGCTGGCTGGTGATTCACCGGAAAGGTTCATTTGAATGTTTTCTCTCTAGAATTGCCGACCAATTCATCCTTCATTTTCGGTAAATGCAGGCAACTGATGGGTGAAGTTTCTGGATTGGATATGAATCAGCTAAAGCGTCTTGAAAATCATCTGCAAATTGGTTTGGATAACGTTCGAAGAAAAAAGGTATCATGGTTCAAAGCCTAACAAAATCAAAGCTCCTACTTGAAGTGTATATGTTTGGTTTCCATTAATTTATTTTTAGTAAAAAGCAAACTATTTTTCTTTTTCCAAAGATGTTTCAATAAAATTTGTATTATCAAAACATACATAATACAATTGTCATACATACATCACTCATACACAATCATTTATTTCAACTGCAGGATGAAATGTTTAAAGATGAGATCAGAGAAATACAACAAAAGGTTCCAGGCATCAGATTTTGTTCTTTTAATAGGTGTTTCCACAAATTTGAAATTTTATGACCGATCTCCATTGACGCCATTATGATTTGCAGGGAACCTTCATTCATCAACAAAATGAAGAACTTCATGAGAAGATAAACCTTATCCATGAAAAAAATGCAGACCTAGAGAAGGTAAATCATCAAGAAAACATTTTTTTATCTATGTATACTCTGAAGTGTCATACGATGTGGATTGGTGCTTGACAAAATTTTTAACTGTCATATACTCCATTTAAAGTAAAGTATTGACTTTTTTTCATGGATAGTTGATTCTGATAGATTGCCAACGCTGGTAAATTTAGATGGTTTGGGATTCACATGTTCTTTTTTTAACTAACCACTTGTTTTTATAATTTTTCCTACCAAATTTGAGTGGTGATTTTTTTTAGGTTTGGTTTCTTCTGTGTTTGTCTAGCTTTTTCCTACAAGAAACTTTTTGTTCAATCTGGCCAACTAAATTAGAAAGAAAAAAACTTTTGTCTAGCTTCTGTTTTCTTTCTTATATAGCATGATGGATGGTGTTTATGCATGGTTGTTGAAAGACGATATATGTTCAATACAAAGAAGTGTGATTTGATACGTTAAATTTGATTATGGTTAGATCTTACTACTAGTTGAGGGGATAGGTGTATTAATTTTTTTTCTTTCTCATTCCTCCAAGTCATGTAGGTTTAGAATATGCCTCATACTTTCTTTTAATGTTAAAAAAGTAACAAAATTAATGAAAATATACCTACACACAAAAGCTAAACCATTTACTCAGTAGGTTTAATTTTCTGAAGCTTCAAGTTTATTATAGTGAAACTTAAGATGATGGTTTGGATCCTACCTAGGTTATTGAATCAAGGGATAAAGAAAAGGCAATATGCTATCAGCAATGGATATGATACACTTGACCCTATCAGTTAGCAACAAAGCCAGCATCAGCCTCATCACAGTGAACTACAAGTGGAAGCAATGATTATGGGGGTATTCCCTCAAGCTGATGATGTAAAAAGTTTAACTGATGTAGTTAATTTCAGAGGAATAATTAATCGCTTTTTCTCAAAAAAATTAAGAAATCTTTTTAAAAAACTAAGCTATTATTCTCTAAAATACAAACTGTACTAAACATGTTGTAAGTGTATAAGTTGTGCGCAGTGCATTAGGTGAAAAACCTGTTCCTGTTCGATATCGATCGGACATATATTTTCGGTCATAGTATTTCTAAGTTTGTACTGTCTATCATGAATCATGACATTGCGAACAACCAAATATATAATGTACAATATATATGAGAAAATAAAGATCTCCTCAGTATCGTGCCTGGTGGGCTATATTTTATGGTTTCTTAAATCTATATACTTTATATCATGAATCATAAATCATGAAACGGAATTCAGCCAATTGCTTCCTACATTTTCTATACCATTTTAGCTTTTCCAATAAATAACAATAATTTTAATGCATCTATGTGAACATTATTACTTGTCACTCCATTTTATAATGGTGTATCAATAATTGCCAATCCATAACATGTCCATTGACCCTCTAAGATGTTAACTACATCGATCTCTTCAAATGTCACATTTTCTTTAACTTTATCACTTTCAAAAGGTAATTGCTTCCTGCAGCTCATCACTTTTTCAAAATACCACTGTTGTCCCTCGTAGAATATTGAAAAGGAGGAGTGGTGTTGTGGCTGCGTTGTCGTGGGTGGTGTGGTGCAGACTTTCCCGGCGAGCGATGATGTTGGAGAGCGAAGGTAAGTGTGTTTTCGTTTTCGACATTGATTTCATGTAATGGGTGCAAATTTAGTTGAAGTTGTTTTCGAAAATCAGTTTTCGGACGAAATCCGAAACTGGTTGAGGGGTACATGAAATGGGTTACGGAACATGTTTTCCGTAACACAAAAAACGTTTTCCATAAAGAGGATGAAAGGTGGGACAAATGGCTTACGGAAATCAAAATTTGGAATGGGAAAAGTGGTTTCCGAAAAATCATTTCCGGAAACTTGCGGAAAATAATTTTCAAAAAGACATCCGGAGATCATTTTCTGAAATTTATTTGACTTTCAGAAATTATCTTTCGAAAGCCATTTTTACCATTTCGAAAATAGTTTTCTAGAAATATAATCTCCTTTTGTCTTCGCTGATACGGGTTTCAAAGTTCTTTCACATATTTGATGGGTACATAAAGCAATTGCCCCATCAAAAATGTTACTAGTACCAATGGAGGTGCAGGAAAAAGATATGGAGGTGCATGAAGAAGCAGAATTAATTTTAACCGTGTTTCCTATATGTCAATAAAATTAGATTTAAATAGCTAAACATAACCATAAAAAAAATAAAAAAAACATTTCCAGAACATTCCAAAATCAATATAAAAGTCATACCTCCCCCTATTATAGAATTCAAAATTCGATATTCTTTTGGATCACCCTTTCTTGACTAACGAAACTCAACTGGAAAGAGATGGAAGGCTCCAACCAAACGGAAGAGGGAAACCAAAGCACAACCACCACTAGTACAAAAGCCACAAAGATAGGAGAAGAAGGAAGGAAAAAACCTAGGTTTTAATTATAAACCCTTGAGGGTATATATGTTAATTCACTAACGTGAGGGGGTGCAAGTTGAAAATTGGGAGTGTAGAAAACAAAAGTCTAATATTTTTATGGGAGTGTGGAAACTAAAGGACCATTTCTTAACAATAACATTTGTCGATAATGGGCCTTCAAAAATATTCCTACTTTTGGAGGTCAATTTTCCTGACATAATGATGTATATACTACAATGATGTATAAACTAAGACTTAATTTACCCACATATAATATGAATTTATTTACACACTCAAATCTATTAGTAAATATTCGTCAATAGAAAAGTAATTTCTTGTAATATGAAAGTCTTTTTTTTTAAGTGATAACATGACATACAAAATGTTGTATTACTGTGACATACAAATTTTTGATTATGTGACATGTTTTTCTACAATATCATCATTTAACATCAAGACTCTAATAAGAGAGACCAAAATAGTAAAACGTTACATTAGAGAGATCAAAAGGAAAAAAATAAAATAAAGAAATCGAAAGAAAAAAAAAAATAGTATATTAAAGGGATTAGTAGCATATTTAAGCCAAAGAAATAAAAATTAGAGCTAACAAAATAAATTATGTGACTTGTGATGAATCCAGAGGAAATGTTGCATTACTTCTCGAGAGATTCAAATATAGGACTCTTGAGAAATATAAATGGATTTAAACAAAAAAAATAGTGAATTGATGAAAAATAATGTTCATTCTAAGTATCGAAAAAACATGCGTACCTACAAATATCAGTAAATAAAATTTGCCAACATATCCAACTGCATAGTTTAAAGAGGTACCCCACAACCCACAAGTGCTTCTTTGTGATAATATATGGTAAATTGTAATTTGATTAACAAATATTATATCAAACAAGCTTTTGTCTTAGTGTTTGAAAAAATGTTGGAAACTAACTTAAATAACATATATTTACAAAAAATAAAATAAAGTAGTCTATGTTATTATTAAAATATAATATTATATATAT
>Ga0123340_1000501_pt1 | contig 26390 bp, 24 predicted proteins | sample SirMexnodulemix_FD_89961 | JGI IMG/M metagenome (GOLD analysis project Ga0123340, IMG submission 89961) | Root nodule microbial communities of legume samples collected from Mexico - Siratro Mexico nodule mix | ecosystem: Host-associated > Plants > Roots > Nodule | place: Mexico: Nepantla...
ACTTGTGTTTTTCTATACAAATTGTTATAAGTTGATAACTAATTTAAAATTACACTAATTTTGTGAAGAATAAAAAATAAAGTGCAATATTTGGATAAAAGGATCTACCTACCACAAGCATTAATTTATTAATTATTAATATATATATTATCGAGGATGCACCAGGTCAAAAAAGCAGAGTTTATCTGTAATTAATGATTTATGAAATTAGAAAAAGAAGGGTATACTAATTTTTTATTGCTGGTGTTATTTATTGGGAGTGGCTTATGCATTAGGAACCAAGTACAGTTTTTGACCTTTCGTTTTCCGGATCTAGGGTTTCTCCTCTGTGATCATCTTCATCATCTTCCACGAGCACACCCATCATCAAACCCTAGCTGCCACCGAAACAATCGCATTTCTCAAGCATAAACAAACCTTTCCCCGGCCTCCTCGGCGGAGATTCACGATCCACACACCCAGCCTCCGCGATTCGATTTTTTGGAATATTATTTTTTATCCGCCATCACCTTCAATCACGCATCTAAAACTCTCTCCGGAAACAAAACGCCCTAATTTTCATTTTTGTGTTATTTTATATGTACATTTCCTTTCTGGTAATGCAAAAATCAGACGAATCTTTAAAGCGTTGTTGACACGGCCATGATGATGATGTTGATGAATACTTTTTCCCTTACTTACACGGAATCTTGACGGAATTTCCAAAGACTTTTGTGTGTTGTAGTGATTTGATTTGAAGGAAAAAAAAAGAGAATGTATAAATCGGTGGTGTACCAGGGGGAGGTGGTGTTGGGTAAGGTAGAGGTATACCCGGAAGAGAACAACTACAAGAACTTCCATGTGAAGGAAATCAGAATAAGCCACTTCTCGCAACCAAGTGAGAGGTGTCCACCACTTGCTGTGCTTCACACTGTTACCTCATGTGGTGTTTGCTTCAAAATGGAGTCAAAGACTCAGCAGCAGGACGGCCTCTTTCACTTGCACTCCTTGTGTATCAGAGAGAACAAGGTATATAGTAACACTTTAAAAAATTAAAAGGGCTCAAAATAAATTAACTATTAAAGCACTATCTTCCATGACAATTTGACTCTGGACTTAATTAATCTCAGAGGACTGCACTCAGATATTTGGATAACCCACTTATGACTTGTGTGTTAATTTTGTAATAATTTGCCTGGACTTAACGAATCTGCTGTTTTGAACCCAGATGATGAAGGAACAGGCTAATTGGTCACTTAACAGAGACCCAGGATTGACATTACTTCTAAACTGAACTGAGTTTCATGATGTTCAATGAGACTATTTTATGACAGACTATTGTTTGTGGTTGATCATATGAAAATGCTGCTAGGGTTGGTTGTCACAAAAAGTATGTTTTAGTGAAATGTAATATCTATGCTGACTTGGGTTTAGGTCGAAGAAAGGATCTTAAATTCTTGAAAGATTACAATTGTGGTCTAGAGTGTAGAAAGATGACTTTTATATTTTGAACAGAGTTGCGAATATGTTAATGTGCATCATTACTTAAGACGACATGCAGTTTATTTTTTGTGAGCATTGACAGTCATGTTTATCTCTTAAATATGCGAGGTTAACAATAGTATGTCATTATTTCCTGCAAATTCTCTCTGGATTTTAACAGTAGTGTGTTTTGTTTCCTACAAATTCTCTGGATTTTAACTACGTTATGATGTTGGACCCTGCAGACTGCCGTAATTCCACTAGGTGGGGAAGAAATACATTTGGTTGCAATGCATTCACGAAATGATGACAGACCATGCTTTTGGGGATTTATTGTTGCTTTGGGACTTTATGATTCATGCCTCGTTATGCTGAATCTTAGATGTTTGGGTATAGTGTTTGATCTGGATGAAACACTTATCGTAGCAAACACAATGCGATCATTCGAGGATAGAATTGATGCACTCCAGAGAAAAATAAATTCTGAGGTAGATCCACAACGAATTTCTGGCATGCAGGCTGAGGTCAAGCGCTACCTAGATGATAAGAATATATTGAAGCAATATGCTGAAAATGATCAGGTTGTTGATAACGGGAGAGTGATAAAAGTTCAATCTGAGATAGTCCCGGCATTATCTGACAGTCATCAGCCTATAGTTCGGCCACTTATACGATTGCAGGATAAGAACATTATTCTGACACGCATCAATCCACAGGTATTTATTTTTGTATCCACTAGTTTTGTTGTATCTACTGCCACATATTGGGGATTTGTGTTTTCCTTTTAGATTTATTATTATACTTTATACCTGTTTTAAAATGCTTTTTTCTGGACATTAACTAATTTCTCTATTGGTTCAAGTAAACACTTGATCGAGACACTTTCTCATTGCCATTGATGTGACTGCTGCCTTGTTTGGATGAGTAATGTGATTTTCACATTATAGTGCATTCATTATGCTATCCTATGCCAAGATGTTTAATTCTATCATATAGACATAGATAAGCTGTTTTTTATCTATTTTGTTTAGCATATCCAAGCAGATAGACTTGTCAGAATCATCAATCTAACAAAATTTTGTGTTTGGAAAGATTCGAGATACTAGTGTTCTTGTGAGGTTGAGACCTGCATGGGAAGATCTTCGGAGCTATCTGACTGCAAGAGGGCGCAAGCGTTTTGAGGTTTATGTGTGCACAATGGCTGAAAGGGACTATGCACTAGAAATGTGGAGACTTCTTGATCCAGATTCAAATTTGATAAATTCTAAAGAACTGTTAGGTCGCATTGTATGTGTTAAGTCTGGTAGGTGAATTGCATGGTTGTTTTCTATTCTATTAGTTTTGTTTGCAATGACAAGCAGTATATTTGTAATGAAACATCTAAAAGAAGCAAACTGTGGAAATGAGAACAGCTTGTATGTTAAAATTCACCTATCTGAGATTGATATGCAGATTTAATCCTGCTGCTGTTTTATTTAGTTTAATAATTCTAATATGGTGTTTCAATAATTCAATATAGGTTTGAAGAAGTCATTGTTCAATGTCTTCCAAGATGGTTTATGCCATCCAAAGATGGCATTGGTAATTGATGATCGATTGAAAGTGTGGGATGAGAAGGATCAACCTAGAGTGCATGTTGTCCCTGCATTTGCTCCGTATTATGCTCCTCAAGCTGAAGTAAATTTTCTTTCTTAGAGTTGGAAGCCCAATACCTTCAATTGCATTAATGGAATTTTGCCCTTTTTTCACTGTATGAACTTATGCAACCTGTTTGTCTTGTAGGCAAGCAATACTATCCCCGTCCTGTGTGTTGCAAGAAATGTTGCTTGCAATGTTAGGGGTGGCTTCTTTAAGTAAGTTAGAGTGTTAAACCTAAAGTAATTTTGATTGTTACGTCTACACCTTAAAGAAAGGGATATGCACAGATTCACCAATTTTCCTTGCCTATCTGGGGGACAACTCTGTTTAATGGTTATAGGTTGCTCTTAGAGCAGTTTACTTATCTTAAATCAGTATAAAAGTAAATACTTAACTGGATTCTTGAACCTAATTAAGTCTTATGATTTGGTGACAGAGATTTTGATGATGGTCTTTTACAAAAGATTCCTCAAGTTGCCTATGAAGATGATATCAAAGATATACCCACTCCTCCTGATGTGAGCAATTATCTAGTCTCAGAGGTTAGTGTATTTCAATATACAAATATACATATTTTGTTGCCTCGTATCAGGTGGGCTACTGTGTTGATGTCAAAGTAATATTTGTATCATTTCATTGTGTTTTACTGGAACTCAGGATGATGGTTCTAGTGCCATTTCCAATGGAAACAGAGATCCATTCTTGTTTGATGGCATGGCAGATGCTGAGGTAGAAAGAAAATTGAAGGTATCAACCCGAGCTCTGAATGAATATATGAGAACTGTGATATATGTATGATTAAACATGAAGCTTGTGTCATTTTTTATTTATTTTTTAATTGTTCTTGCTGCTAGGATGCACTGTCAGCAGCTTCAACGATCCCTGCGACAAATGCAAACCTAGACCCCAGGCTCACTTCTCTTCAGTACACAATGGTGTCTTCTGGTTCAGTTCCTCCGCCAACAGCACAGGCATCTATGATGCCATTTACCCATGTACAGTTTCCTCAAACTGCTGCACTAGTAAAGCCAATTGGTCAAGCTGCTCCTTCCGAATCTAGCTTGCATAGCTCTCCCGCTAGAGAAGAAGGTGAAGTACCTGAATCAGAATTAGATCCAGATACAAGGCGAAGGCTTCTCATATTGCAACATGGACAAGATACCAGGGATCATGCATCCAATGAGCCTACATATCCTATCAGACATCCCATTCCAGTCTCTGCCCCTCGTGTATCATCTCGAGGGGGTTGGTTTCCTGCAGAGGAGGATATTGGTTCACAGCCACTAAACCGGGTAGTACCTAAGGAATTTTCCGTAGATTCTGGTCCATTGGTTATTGAAAAGCACCGGCCTCCTCATCCATCCTTTTTCTCTAAGGTTGAAAGTTCCATTTCATCTGATAGAATTCTCCATGATAGCCACCAAAGATTACCAAAGGAGGTAATGACTATGTTTGGGTCTATCATCTCAGGTTTTACAGTTGGATTAGACTTTTAGCTTATTTAGCCAATTAATTGTATAAAGATAATTTCTGTGCAGATGTATCACAGAGATGATCGCCCAAGATCAAACCACATGCCCTCAAGTTATCGATCTTTATCTGGTAAGCCGTAGTACTTGCGGTTATATTTATGATTGTTTCTTTCTAGTCCGTTCCTCACGTATTCTTTTGTAATGATTAGTGTTTGGCTGCAGTTATTTGGATCTCTGGTGTTCTGAGTTTGTGAGTGTGTGTGTGTCTATATATATATATATATGCTCAAGTTTGTTTTTATTATTAATGTTTCATAGATTTGCTTTTTTTGTCTCACTTTCTTCATAATAAACATATCTCTTGAGATGATTTCCTTTGTCCCCATTCATTTACTTTTTAACTCCATGTTTTCTATTAATGCTTCACAGATCTGTTTTTTTCGTTCATATGTACACCTTGTTTTTTTTCTTTCATCAAGTATCTCGAGAGGATTGCCTTTGTCTTCATTCATTTACTATTTAACTGGAGATAGTAAGCATTTAAAAATGCATTATATGAACTTGAAAATGTTTTATTGGTAGTTGTTTGTTTCAAGATATATGGTATATTCCCAGGATCACTATAGGCAGGAATGTTATGACAGAATATTTTGGACAAGAGTATCACATAAAAGACGAAAATAAAGCAGAATTTGCTGTCCAGAGTCATAGACTCCTGAAGAGAAGAGTTTTCTGCCAAGTTACTAAAAGGCAAAACACACATACCCCCCTTCCCTATTATGCACATTTTTAACGATATTCTGTCATAGACTGGCAACATGACATTATTATTCGACTAATTTAAATAATACTCCGTCTAATATTAAATATAAGACACTTGTAACAGAGTTACACAAACCAATAAAATAAGTGAGTTAGTTGATTTTTTAAAGTTATTACTCATATACCAATTTTATCCTTATTAATTATCATTAGGTTATTTTGGTGATGTGAAGACAAAAGCACTACTATCAATAAAGGAAAATAGAGAAGGAATGATAAATAGTGATGACAGTTATTATTTATTTACACCTATTTAATATCTAACCACTGCTAGTTTCTGCCAATAAAACTACTTCTGATTCTCTGTTGCACTAACGTTATAATTGGGTAAATTAAAAACTATGGGCTAGCGTTTAATGTTCCGGAAATGTTTCCCAATTTTGATTTGTCAAAACAAAAAAAGATAATGTGGTACGGAGTTGAAGTTAATGGTTGGTTGGGTTTCAGTGTAACTTCTGTTCCCTTTAGAAAGTAATATGTCTATCCTTTACAATGGGAGTAAAATGCTAGTAAAACATAGGCATAATGGTCATGCGTACCAAGCACAGGAATGTCATATTCCCACTTTTATTGGAGTATTTCTACAAAACTTGAAACACACATGCCTTTATTGTTGTGCTTTTGGTATGAGGTTTACACAATTTTTCTTCCAGTTCTATTTGTTTTAGTGTTAACATTAGAATGACATAATTTCATTGTTGTTGTGAAGTTGATGAAATACCCTTTAGTAGATCATCTTCCAGCCACAGGGATCTTGACTCTGAATCTGGCCATTCTGTTTTTCATGCGGATACTCCAGTTGTAGTATTACAGGAAATTGCACTGAAGTGTGGAACTAAGGTGAGTACAAATATGTTTCTTTGCTAGTAAATAATTAGAGGGGCATCATTGGATATAGCAATTTCTCTGTGCGATGCTTCTTCTAGTTTCTAAGGTTTAATGTGAACAGGTGGAATTTATGTCATCTTTGGTTGCAAGCACAGAACTGCAGTTCTCCATTGAGGTATCTTTCATTGTGGACTCCGTGACTATGATCCCTTGTTGATTATGTTTGCATCCATTTTGTTCATTTTATATTTTTCTCCACGGATTCAGATTTATATGAGTTAGTTTAATTTTCGTTCAGTGGGTATAAAATCTCTCTTTCTGGCGCTTGCACTCTTTTTTAGAATTGGTTACTGTGTGTGATTTCTACTTTACCCTATTAAATAACATGAAAAATTGATTTTGCATGCAAATTGTATGCACACCAATCATTTGAAGTTTATGTATTAAAACAGAAGGTTGGGAAACCTTGATGAATGGATATTGTTTTTTCTGGAAACAAGTTTACAAATTTAATGTGATCTTTTAGGTTGGAGACTCAAAACTTATTTCATCTTACTTTGTGTAGAGTGAAGTCACCTGTTGAAATATTTATTTGGTTCTATTTTATCAGAATTTATTGATTTGACTGTCTACTCATAATTGTCATTTTATTTGTAGGCATGGTTTTCCGGAAAAAAAATCGGTCATGGATTTGGAAGAACTAGAAAGGAAGCACAACATAAGGCTGCTGAGGATTCTATCAAACATTTGGCGGGTAAGATGTTCTAATTTTTTTATAGTGACTTGCTTTTGCAAATATTTTTCTTGCATTGTATTTTTGGCAGCCCCCTCCATCAAAAGACCCTGCTTGTTAACGGATGTATTGGCTTGATATTGACCTACTCAAGGGTGTATTAAGCTCATCCATGGACCTGCTATCGATAAAAGTTCAGTGTAAAACTTGTTAGAGACAAACCATTATTGGGCCTCCTCTTTGGAGCTTGAGAGAGTTGATCTTTCGAACGAAATGGTCAATATTTTAAGCCATGTTGCTTGTCTTTATTATTAAATTAAAATTCAGCATAAGGTGAGGTGGGCCTATGTGGTATCCATGTTCAAGCTTAGAAGGCTCTTGAATTAGGATCTCTAGTGATCTAAAATGGTAGAACCATTCTTGGGCGTGCCTCCAACAATTAAGTCTTTTAGGACAGTTGGTCTAATAGATCTTGTGTGGACAATCGTTTTATTTGCAATGAATGAAAGTTATTTGGTTAAGGAAATGGTTAGGTTGAGGTACATGAATAAGAAATTATGATTATAAGTTGATTTGCAAATTTTAGTCAGGTTCTAAACCGCCTAAAATCTCTTGCATGATCCCAATGTCGGAAAAATAATAGCTGATAATGATTAAACAAGTTTTTTTTCCTTTTATTAATTTTTGTTTTCATAATGTATATTTTGACAATTTTGGCTGTTTTTGTAGATATATATTTGTCTAGTGCTAAGGATGAGCCTGGTTCCACATATGGGGATGTGGGTGGGTTTCCTAATGCAAATGACAATGGTTACATGGCTGTCGCCAGCTCTCTTAGTAATCAGCCATTGCCTAAAGAGGATTCAGCTTCCTTTTCAACTGCATCTGATCCATCAAGGGTTTTAGATCCTAGGTTGGAAGTCTCTAAGAGGCCAATGGGTTCAATCTCTGCCCTAAAAGAATTGGTAAAATTTTTTAAATTTACCAACCTATCCCTCCCCAACAAGAAAATATCTTTGTTGAATTCTGTTAAGTGTTTGTGTTATTGATATACTATAACTTGTGCACTCAATTTCTTCAGTGCATGATGGAGGGTCTTGGTGTCAATTTTCTATCTGCACCTGCTCCGGCGGCAACAAATTCACTTCAGAAAGATGAAGTACATGCACAGGTTTGTAATCGAATGCTTCAGCAGTCTGAACCAGTAGATAAAAAATATTGGCTTCATTGCATTCCAAAGAACTATACTTTGTTTATGAAACTATCTTATTTATTTATGTGTTTTAGTTCTTTGTTTTTTTTACTTCAAGAGGTAGATTAAGAGAAACATTATGCTGGTACTTTGATTTTTTTTTTCTATATATATTTGGTGTTTTGGGCAGTTTGGTATCTCCAGGATGAAATTCAGAAATATTCACTTTCCTTCTGTTTATGTGGTTTATGATTATACTTTCAAGAGAAGTTGAAGGATGAGTGTTAAATAGTAGTTCTGAACATTTCTGTCACGTTTTTTATCCCTATATTTTGACCTTTCCTCCTTAATTCTAGCATTTTTTAAAATAGAAAAGCTTGGGCAGTATCTAATAATTTGTTTTCTATATTTTAGGTCGAAATAGATGGCAAGGTCTTTGGTAAAGGTATCGGATTAACATGGGATGAAGCTAAAATGCAGGTCTGTCGTTTTCTTTAATTATGAAATAATATTTATGAATATATTTATCTTCTGCATTAACTTCTTCACTTATGGTGTTGGAGCACTAAAGATTCATTTTTTTTAGGCTGCCGAGAAGGCACTAGGAAGTCTAAGGTCAAAGCTTGGCCAAAGCATTCAGAAACGTCAGAGCTCTCCCAGGTCCGTTAGTTTGATTAGCAGATTGTATATATTTAATATTCTTTACTTGTTCTATTGCATAATGGATGAAGTTTAGTTTATACTTTCCCTTGTTCAGCTTTCTTGATCTAGCGGGTTGTTTGCACCCATTTGATTTTTGGGATTGGCTGCATCTTCGCAAGCTACCAGTGATGATGAAAACAATAATATGAAGCCATACCCTATTGCAAGACTATTGGTTTCCTTAAAATTGATGTATATATGGTGCAGTGCGAGCGGTCTTATCTGCTTTTAGTCAATATTATAAATAAAATAAAAAATAGACAAATCAAATACATATAGAATTGGCTTCCATGTTCTAACAATGATATGCTGGTTTTAAAATTCATTTTTTTCTTACCCCCTTTCTGTGCACCTTTTAATAACTTTTTCTTACATCTTCTTATTTTTGTTTTGTGAATCAGGTCACACCAAGGATTTTCAAATAAACGTTTGAAGCAAGAATACCCTAGAACAATGCAACGGATTCCCTCGTCAGCTCGATATCCCAGGAATGCTCCACCAATTCCTTGAAAAGAGTACCGGACTTTCCAATCTCAGATCCTGATATGACTGTTGTTGGGGCATGTGTATATGTTACTGATTCAACAATACGGAGAATGGTTGTTGGGTTGGACCATTTGCATTTAAGTGGGTGCCTGGCCTCAGTCATTATGTTACTGAGCCCAAAGCCAAAATAGAACGCCCACTTTTTGTACCAATAGAAGTTCCTCACTGAAGTGGGGTGCTATACTGGTCAAAGATCTTGTAGGATACACTCATCTTGGTCCCTCCCAACTCCCAAGCCATGCAGTATTGGTTGTGTATCCTGGAAATGCTACAAGATCGGTTTCACAAGACGAGATGATGAGGCAAGTCCCATGCTTACTTGCTTTTCTGTGGTTTATATACATGATGCAGCATTCTCAAACAGAGTAGTAACCTTATTGAAATTGAGAATTGATTCAGCTTTTTTCTAACTGAAGTAATGGTTCAATGATTTAGTACAGGTCTTCTTTTTTCTTTTCTTAATGCATGGAAGTCGGTTTTCGCAAACCTATCCGGCTAATAGTTTTTCATTGCACTAATTCTGTCACCATTCGCTTCTCCGAGGATTCTGTTATTTGCGGAGTCTGAGGTTGGCGAATTTGCATAGTATTGTAACTCACTGATGATGTAATACACTATCAATTGTGATTATCTGTGAATTTTATTCCCAGTCATTTCAGTGGGGTTGTGGTGCTATACACATCTTTTTCAAAAGAGAAGTGTTATACGTACAGCAATGAAATAGAAAGGGAGAAAGGTGTCATGTGATGACTCCTAGGATAAAGAGAGAGAAATGTGCCTAAATGACAATTATTTGAAAAAACTAGTGATGTGTGAGCTATCTAAATGGGATAATAAAATATGGTAATATAAGAACAAATAATTTAGATTTAGGTGATGGTAAAGATGGAGCCTCCATAGATTTTGTTTGCCAAAGAGTTGATGAAGGGTCTTAGGTCAATATATGATCAAAATCTTGAGGATATTACTTTACTTTTTACCCTTTATTTTCTACTTAGTATTATGTCATAAATTTCACAAACTAGACACTAAATAAGAAGATTTAGATTTATACGAAATTTAGCTAATAATGGAATGTTAGAAAGGGAGATTAAAGAACGTTGCCCTCGTTTTTCTTTCACCTGTAAATAATTTTCACAACCACAGCGTGATGAGAGGGCATCTTAGTGCTCTTTATGAATGGTTTTAACGAATATTGTTCTTTGGTTTCAAAAATACTAACTAGGTAGAAATAGAAGAAAATAAAAAGAATAAAACTCCAACTATTAACATGAGTCGACCAATTAGCATGAGACTCATATGTTCCCAGAGTCTTCGTTCAGTACACAGGGAGAGAAGCGAAAAAATATACTTTGAAAAAAATGAAATGAATAGAGTAATATATGAATTATTAATGCTTAGTATCTTTGGTCATAAATGTCCATGAAAGGTAATTTTGATTAAGAATTTTTATATTAACATCTTTTATCTTTTCCCCGATGAGATTAAACATATATTTGTAATTTATTGGATAATACAAAGTATCCATTTAATTTCACAAGACATGTATATCAATTTATTGGATAGGTCTATCTTTTAAGTCTTCGTTTATTTGTATGACGTGGAGCATAAGTAGTCAAAAGACCAATTTAAATTTAAAAACTAGCTAACAATAATACAAAGTATTCATTTAATTTCAAAAGACATGTATATCAATTTCCTATCGTCAATTTTTTAACAAGAAAAAATAAAATTAATAAAAGCACTTAGAAGTGCTCTAATTCTAATAAAAAAATATAATAAAAAAAATATTTTTATCCTAAATCCAAATCTTATAGACACAAATATTTAACCTGAATAAAAAATCTAAATACATACAATAAATTTGATGTATTTTATCCACCATTATCAAAAATACACTAAAACAGCTTCCTATCGTGAAAGAATTCACAAATTTTACAAGATGATCGCATCATGTACCAATTGTGTCGATGCTCCTTCTAGCGAGTTCTAAATGACAAACTTTTTTATTTAAAAAATACGTGATGCAGATATTATATTTTTTCAAAATAAAATAAAATAGCCATGTGAAAAATTCTTCACTTAGCAATTTCTTAATGAAATGACAAAAAGAAATTCATGCCAGAGAATAGCCTCAAATGTACTCCATTTCAATAAATTAGTTTTTGAAATTGTCTCTCGTTGATCCTTCACTCAACATATACCACAGTCGTTACTATGATGGAAAGAAAATAAGTACATGCATAACTAAAGTTTAAAATCAGTTACAATTCTAGTCATTCATTTTTAATTAACAACTATAAGTATATTGATTCTCCAAAACTCACTTTACTTAAATAAATGCAATCCTTCCAATTTATTGCATTCTTGGTTCCATGTTTAAATCGATTATAATTATTATTATTTTAAACAAATTCTGGAAACAACGTTGGCTTCCTTGTACCAAGCCCTAGGAAATTGAGGATTAATGCAAAACGTAACAATCTCTGTCTTCTTCGTGTTCTCTCATAGTCCACTCCATTGCAGTGGAGCAACTTGAATTGAGATTCTGAGACACCACCATGTTCTTGAGTGCTTGAAGTAACTACTCCGTGCCGAGATGATGCACCTCAAGAGCCTGCAAAGCAAGAGCCTCGTGCTCTTTTTCTCATCCTATAGAACTCTCCACCTTCCTAACTACAGCTTCCACTACCCTTTGATCCCCGTCAGAAGATTCTCCTCCCTCCTCCCCAAAGATTCGATTTTGATCCCTCCCACGAAGACCCATCTCTACGCTTCCTTCTTCTGCACACTCATTCGCCTCTACTTGGCTTCTGGCAGGTTCTGCATTGCTTCTCACGCTTTCTCTCGCATGCGTTCCCTTTCTCTCGTTCCCTCCTTGCCCTTGTGGAACGACCTTTTGTATGAATTCAATGCCCGTGGCTTGGTTTCTCAAGTAAAAGTGCTTTATTCTGAGATGGTCTTTTGTGGGGTTGTGCCTAATGTTTTCAGTGTTAATGTGTTGGTTCATTCGTTGTGTAAAGTGGGGGACTTGGGTTTGGCTTTAGGGTATCTCAGGAACAACAGTGTTTTTGATCATGTTACGTATAATACTGTTCTTTGGGGATTCTGTAAGCATGGATTGGCTGATCAGGGTTTTGGGTTGTTGTCCGAAATGGTTAAGAAGGGTGTGTGTTTTGATTCAGTTACTTGTAATATACTTGTTAAGGGTTATTGTCAAGTTGGATTGGTTCAATATGCTGAGTGGATTGTGGACAACTTGGTTAGAGGGGGGGTTCCACTAGATGTTATAGGTTTGAACACCTTGGTTGATGGATATTGTGAAGCGGGGTTGATGAGCCGTGCGTTAGAATTGGTGGAGGATAGTTTGAAGAATGGTGTCAGGCCGGACATTGTTACTTATAATACTTTGCTTGATGCTTTTTGTAAGAAGGGGGATCTTGCCAAGGCGGAGTCTCTTTTCAATGAGATTTTGGGCTTTCAGAGGGGTGAGGAATCTGGTGTATTAAATGATTGTGGTGTTGAAAGTCAGGTTGAGATAAGAGATTTGCAGCCAACAGTTGTTACGTGGACAACCTTAATTGCTGCTTACTGTAAGCATCGTGGAACTGGAGAATTCTTTTCTCTGTATGAGAAGATGATTATGAGTGGAATCATGCCTGATGTGGTTACTTGTAGTTCTATTCTTCATGGACTTTGCAGGCATGGTAAATTACCTGAAGCGGCAGTATTGCTGAGAGAGATGTATAAAATGGATTTAGATCCTAATCATGTCTCATACACTACATTTATTGATGCTTTATTCAAATCAGGGAGGGTGATGGAGGCTTTTAATTTTCAAAGTCAAATGATTGTTCGAGGCATTTCTTTTGATCTGGTTTTGTGTACAACTATAATGGATGGACTTTTCAAAGTTGGGAAATCTAAAGATGCTGAGGAAATGTTCCAAAGTATTTTAAAGCTCAATCTTATCCCAAACTGTGTCACATATTCAGCATTTCTAGATGGTCTTTGTAAGTTAGGAGACATGGAATTTGCAGAGTTGGTGTTGCAAAAAATGGAGAAGGAACATGTTCTTCCAAATGTTATTACCTTTTCTTCTATTATAAGTGGATATGCCAAAAAAGGAATGCTAAATAAAGCAGTTGATGTGTTAAGGAAGATGCTTCAAATGAACATTATGCCAAATACTTTTGTTTATGCTATTTTGATGGATGGCTGTTTTAGGGCAGGTCAACAAGAGGCTGCTGTTGGTTTTTATAAGGAAATGGAATCATGGGGATTGCAGGACAACAATATCATATTAGATATTTTATTGAACAATTTGAAAAGGTCTGGAAGCATGAAGGAAGCTCAGTCATTAATTAAAGATATTTGCTCCAAGGGTATTTACCCAGACATTTTTAACTACACTTCTCTAATAGATGGTTACTTTAAAGAAGGAAATAAGTCTGCTGCTCTTTCCATAGTTCAGGAAATGACAGAGAAAAACATTCAGTTTGATGTTGTTGCTTACAATGCTTTGATTAAGGGGCTCTTAAGGCCAGGAAAATATGAACCAAAATCCGTGTTTTCAAGAATGATGGAGTTGGGTCTCACTCCAGATTGTGTTACATATAACTCTGTGATTAACACGTACTTCATACAAGGTAAAATAGAAAATGCTCTGGATCTACTGAATGAGATGAAGTGCTATGGGGTAATGCCAAATATGGTCACTTATAATATTCTTATTGGTGGTCTTTGTAAAACTGGTGCAATTGAAAAAGCAATGGATATTTTGAATGAAATGTTGCTTATGGGGTATGTTCCTACGCCAATTGTTCACAAGTTTCTGCTTAAAGCATATTCAAGGAGTAGAAAAGCAGATGCAATTTTTCAAATTCACAAGCAGCTTTTAGCTATGGGCCTCAAGCTTGACCAGACAGTGTACAACACCCTAATCACTGTATTATGCAGATTAGGGATGACTAAAAAGGCAAATGTGGTGCTTACGGAAATGGTCACAAAAGGAATTAAAGCTAACATTGTTACATATAATGCCCTTATTCTTGGTTATTGTACAGGCAGTCATGTGGAGAAGGCTATGGATACTTTTTCACAGATGTTGGTGGATGGAATCTCTCCCAATATTTCTACTTACAATACCCTTTTAGAAGGTTTTTCAACGGCTGGTTTGATGAGAGATGCAGATAAATTAATCAGTGAGATGAAGGAAAGAGGACTTGTCCCAAATGCTAGTACATATAACATATTGGTTTCTGGCCATGGTAAGGTTGGAAATAAACGAGATTCTATAACACTATATTGTGAAATGGTAACCAAAGGTTTTATTCCCACAACAGGAACCTATAATGTGCTTATTCAAGATTATGCAAAAGCAGGAAAGATGCACCAAGCTAGAGAACTTTTGAACGAGCTGTTGACGAGAGGAAGAATCCCAAACTCTTCAACGTATGACATTCTAATCTGTGGATGGTGCAAATTATCCTGTCAGCCAGAGATGGACAGGGCAGTTAAACTGTCATATCAGAATGAAGCAAAAAAATTGTTGAGAGATATGTGTGAAAAAGGACATGTGCCATCTGAGAGCACTCTCTTATATATCAGTTCAAATTTTCTATGCCAGGAAAAAGGGCTGATGCCAAGAGGTTGTTGAAGGTATTTACCCAGAAGAAGAACTTGTGACAAATGGTCTAATGGATGATGAGATGATGCAAAACTCAAACTGTGACCAATCCTATACAAAGTGACTCTTAATGTCTTACAAAGTCCAATTGGGATGAGGAAATTAGTGGACCGTAATCATCTTTATTTGGCAATGAAGGTGATGGTGTTCTAAGCTACAAGACAGGTTGTACGAATCCACATCTTTATATCATAACATAACAATCACTGTCTTGTGATGCTAAACTTATGTGATTGGAATTAGAAATTATGGATGAAGTACTTATAGTTACAAATCCATTACGATCATTCAAGGATTGGAACTCATGAGAAAAATTAAGGATGAGATGGATCAACAATGAATTTTTATGTGATGGCAATGGTCAACTGCTACTCCTTTCAAAGAATTTATTGAAGTAGCATACTCAATATGATCAAGTTATTGACAAAGACGGAGTTATAATTCATTCTTTGACAATCCTGGCAATCTCAGGCAGTCATTGGGATATATACACCAACTGAAGTTAGGAAGAAAAGAACACGATTCTGCTCTGCACAGATTTAGGTATATAACCTTTATCCAAGTATTTGATCGTAATATTGTATGGACTGGGATATCTTGAGGATTCTGTACCTTCTCCTGGAGCTATTATCCTATCTTGATGTTGGTTTCTCTTAAAAGATATACATGTAGTTATTTCTTTATTTGGTCTAGGAAAATATGTTTTAGTCTTTAGTTTCTTTTAGTGCAACGTATGGCTTCTTTGTTGTTCAGAGAAAGAGACTAACCGAGCAGAGTGCTATTTCCATTATAGTTCTTTGCTGGTTTATAATGAGCTATTAATGTTTCTGGAGAAGTCACTCCTTGATGTCTGGTTAGACGTTGTAAAATGATTTTATTTCTGTCTGATCTCTTGACACTGACCTGTGTGCTTTGACTTATTATTTGTTCAGGTACTTTTATGAGGCCAATTCTGGCATGGAAATGTCTTAGTAGTTAAGACTGAAGAAATCCTATGGGCAGATGGGGTTTATTTTATTCAAGTTACAGAAAGCGAGCTTTGGCAAGAAACCTTGGCATCTTTAGGCTCAATTTTAAAAGAAGTTACAAGGAGATGTCAGATAAAATTGTAGTGTCTAGTCTGGTAAGTGGTAAATTCCTATTTTACCATCTGTTTTTTCCTTTTCCATATATCAATGATGGAGCACCCAGTGACTACAATGAATTAGTAAAGGAAACCAATTACAGGATGAAGACATCCTGAATTTTTGAATCCATACTATCTGTATATGCTTTGTGACGAGGGGATGTGATTTGTCTATCCTTTTTGTATAAGCCCTTATTTCTGTTCTCCTTGTTTCACTTGTGATTCTTGTTTATTTGAATTTTAGAAGGTCCAAAGAAGTCATTGTTTAAAACCTGAAACAGATAATTAGTGTTAACCCCCTCACAGTGATCAACACAATTACAGGCCTTTGAGTGTGCATGTGTATCTGGTTAATGAAGTCATGATTATCACATTAAACATATTTAAAATAATAGAAGGGTTCTAAACTAATATCTAAAACATTTTTCTGATCTGAGAAATGTCATGTCAATACAATATCATTTCTAATGGAACTCATCACTCGCTATTTTGTTGACAGACAGAACTCTAGCGATTCCCTAAACACCTGCCTTGGATTTTGTGTATGTCAAGCTACATCCATCTAAACAGATTTCAGTAGCTTTCAGATCTAATGCATTGGGCCATTCCTGATCCGAAGATAAGATTGGAGCTGTAGCTTACAAGCTGAAAAATCCATCATGTTTTTCATGTTTCACAGCTTAAAAGGCATGTCGGGGTGTGGCACCAGTTTCAAGCTTCCTTCCTGCAGATTCTGTTATGATTTCTTGTTTTGCATTGTTATAAATAATGAACTCTGAAACTGAGCTCAGACATTCAGAAACACCTCTCGAAATCTTTTCTCGCAAATCAATCTTCAGATTCTATTATTACAATTGGAATCCCTACAGATTCAAGCTTGACATTAGTTATATATCTACTCTATATGGAAGCTAAATACTAATTGATTTCATATTAGAATTTGAAATCATATAATTACTCCATTCAACTTTTTTTTCAATATTTCTTACCATAAATTTAAATATTTTTTAATAACGTTTCAATTACACTATTCAACAATAATTATATTATTTTTCAAAATTTTAAAAAATGCGAAGATAATTATCATTACTTTTTAAAGTAGTTATGCTCTTATTAAAATATTGTTGGCGTGTCCATTCACGCTTTACTGTATAGGAGATTAGGAAATTCAATTTTATGTGAACTAATATAAATTTTAAAGTAATGATTATAAAGATTAATAAATTTATTATATAATAATTTATAGTTAAACAATGGTAAAAAGTAATTATATATAAATTAAAAATATATTATAGATAATTGAAGGAAAATATAATTGACAAAGTACATTTCAATTAAATTCGAGATTATGCCAGATATATTGGTTATTTTTCTTTTTCTTTTCACTGTTAATTATTTGGAAAGTCAAGCAAAAGTAAGAAAGTGTGTGTTTCTCACTGATATCTCTCTCTATTCCGTTCAAAGCGCTTCACCGAGAAAACGAAAATACCCATTCCTTCAGAGAGGAAAATCCAAGAGATATGTCTTCCACCTTCGACGTTTTCACTGTCGACGACGACCACTTCGCCGCTCCCGCTGCTGCGGACACATTCTCCGGCTACGGTGACTTCTCCACCTTCCCGGCCGACGACGTCCCCATCGACCACGTGGCGGCGGCGTCGCCGGAGATCTTCGGCTTCGGCGATCCCGATCCAGGCTACACGCAGTCTCCCTTTGAGCAAGTGCACGAGAATGGGAAAGAAAATGGCTCCGAAAACGGCTACAGCAACGGCGTTTTTGTCTCCGACGGACCGGTGCTTCCGCCGCCGGGAGAAATGGAGCCGGAGGAAGGCTACGTCCTCCGGGAGTGGCGCCGGTAGCTCTCTCTCCCTGTCTAAGCTTTTTTTATTAGTTTCAAGAGTTCGGTTTGTTTTGTGAATTTGTCAGATCTTGCTTGAGTTCGCTTAGATCTAATCGGTTAGGATTGGGAATAGGAAGAAGCGAGTTGATGAAGTTGTTTGATCCAATTTTACTTGGAATGGTTACTTGAGTGATTGATTTGCATGATTCCGCGTAGTATAATTTTGTGCTTTGGTGGGAGTAATTGATTTGCATTAACCGGTTTTTATCTGCCGTGGTCCCTTACTGGTAATGTGGATGTTGGATCTGAGTGGTTAGTGTTTTTGAGAGTAAATTTTGTCGCATGAAAATGTTAGTTGGATGCTATGCAGCTTGGACTCCAGTCAGAGCTGATTCTACAGGTTGGTTGATCTGAATGTTCTGCACATTTTCTGGCATTAATAAAATGGTGGAAGGATCGATTATCTTTGTTGAGCGGTTGAAGTGAGATAATCGTAATTCCAGTTCACTACATTGAGTCTTCCATTTTCCGATATCGTCTCTTCCCTAGGGAGCAATTTACAAATGTCCTTATCTGATGATGATTGAACTTGGGAAGAATTGTGTCAAATCCTCCCCAGCATATTTATTGTGTCAAATCCGTTTCTTGTGCTTGTGTAGTTCAGGGAGTAACAGAACCTGGTGTAAGTACATAAGATTCATCATGTGTGAACTTTGATACTTACGTAGGTTTACATTGACATTGACACTGATTCTATCTATTTATAAGTGTGGCACATTATTTTGTATTTCTTATGTTTGATTTCTCTCTTTACGGCATGCATATTGAGCATCTACTGTAGGCTCAATGGAGATAAACTAATGATGTTTTGATTCATAAACTGCAGAATTCAAGTTTTCCTTTAATATAAGTAGCCGATGGTGAAATTAGGATTCTAATTTAATATGAAATGTTTAATATTTACATTAATTTTTATGTGCTGCATAACTTTACATGCAACTCAGGGAGGGGGTTCTTTTTGTTTAAAACTATTTCATGAACTGCTGTCATTTCATGTTCTTATAATTTTAAGTTCATATTCGTAAAATAACCTGAATTTGAAGTTAGTAATTACTTAATAAAATCAGAGAACCGGATAATTGTTGGCAGTGCCATTTTTCTTTTATATATATTGGTATCGGGATGTGTTTTATTTTGCATGGTGCATCCTGGAAGATGGAAATATAATGCATAAAAAGGAATGTTTTAGATATAATTATGTTATTAATATACTCAATATAAAAATGTTAAATATTACCATTAATACAAATTCCATTTGTTTGATTTTCTGAGGAAAAATTATTCTTGAACCGACGGTAACACATTATCTTGCTTGCAGTTTGACCTTTTCCACTTAAGATTAAGATTTATTCCATGTTTGCTGAAATCGGTTAACAAAAGTGAATTCATTTTGCAGTCAAAATGCCATTCAGCTTGAGGAGAAGGAGAAAATGGAAAAGGAAATGAGAATGAAAATTATTGAGGAAGCCGAGGAGTATAAGGTGGCTTTCTATGAGAAAAGGAAGCTTAATGTTGAAACCAACAAGGTTCAAAACAGAGAAAGGGAAAAGGTAATTTCTACACCCAACACATATATAATATATTCGCAATTATCTTTAAACGTTCTTATAACTTAAGAAATAAACTTATGGAGCAGTTATACCATGCTAATCAAGAGAAATTCCACAAAGAGGCTGACAAAAATTACTGGAAAGCTATCGCGGAGATAATTCCTCGTGAGGTTCCCAACATTGAGAAGAAAAGAGGCAAAAAGGATCAGGATAAGAAGCCATCAATCACAGTTGTCCAAGGCCCAAAGCCTGGCAAACCCACAGATCTTTCTAGGTTGAGGCAGATATTGTTGAAGCTGAAGCATACACCACCACCTCACATGATTCCCCCTCCCCCTGCACCTGCTAAAGACTCCAAAGATGGGAAAGATGGAAAAGAAACAGCACCTAAAACTAATGGATCTGCACCCGAAGGTACACCTGGATCAAAACCAAAGGACGCCACCACCAATAACGGTACTGCCGATTTACCCCAGAAAGAAGCTCCAGTACCCGTTGAGGAGCATTCTTCTACAGAAGTCTGATTTTGCATACTACAGCCCTCACAATCTTTCTTCTGCTATCCTTATTCTCCTGCCAATTCTTTACAGATCCTTTTGTCATGCTATTAGCTTCTCTGGCTTTTGGTTTGCAATTTGTTTTCAACTTTGAGGTTTTGTATCAATTGTATCCCTTATTGACTATTATATGACCTTGGAAATTCATATGTTGGATTTAATACATCATCTAAAAATAAAGAGTATTTTTTTCTGTTCTATGATTGTTGCTTTTTATTTTTACATTTTATTGTTTGTGTATTTATGCCTGTCTCCCTAGTTATATTTTTATTCTCGAGCCTAGGTATTCTTTTATTATCTTTGTTCTTTGTGAGCTCGTAAAATAATTTTGACGAAGATATTATAGATTAGCATTTTTTCTGTAAGGAATATTATTTTGTTTGACTTCTTCTATTGTCACCTTAAATTAAATGGCTAAATTCATAATTTCGTTAGTCTAATTCTAGTTTTACAATCGATTGGACGTTTATAATTAAATGGAAAAATTGTTTATAGCTTGAATATGACAGTTTTGGAACGAAGTTCTCCTGCCGAAAGAAGTGATCATTTCTTAAATTAATTAAACCAAAAGCTAAAAAAAGGCCGGCCTTCAGTTGAAAATAAAATACATGAACTTCGTTTTTTTAAGAATAATGTTTGAATTAATTAATTAATTAATTAATTAATTATAAAGAGTCAATGCAAATTATGAATATTTTAACAAAAAATGAGTTTCGACTAACTTATTCGAAAAAAAAATTAACATAAAAAATAGCTTAATAACATAAAATCAATTATTTTTCAGAATCAAGAGATACCCAAACATTGATATCTTCTTATCGTAAGTTAAAGAGCAATTATTTCGAAAAATCTATTACAAAAAAATATATAATAAAACCCTTTTTTCAGAAAAGAAAACTTATCCAAGCCCACCGTGTAAATTAGAATACATTCTTTAAAGATAATATACAAAAATAGAGAAAAATGTAAAAAAAAAGAAAAGAAAAAGACAATCCCTCTTTGTTCTTTCTCTCTCTCTTTCTTTCCTACTATTTTTCAACTTTGCCATTCACCACAAGTTCAGTTTATGGTTCACCGTGGGGCCAAGTGAGTGATACTGGAAGGGTCAGAGCTAAATTGATAGCTTGTGGATTCAAAGGATGACTTTTTTTGAGAGGATGCTCCTGGATCCTGGAAAAACCCTGGTGCTGTTAGTTGCTTTTCATTGAGCCTAGTGTTCTTGGACAGCATATTCACCACTTGGGACATCATTGGCCTTCTACTTGCTGCAGCTTGTGTGCAGAAAAAAGCAACCTTCATGTACCTAATTACCTCTTCCTCAGGGAATTCAACCATGTCTGGATCCACAAGCTCCAACAGTCTCCCTTCTTCATACAGTTGCCAGGCCTGTTGTTGCAAAAACAATGATCATTAAGTCCACATTGAGAAGAATGAACACATAAGTTGCATATACATACCCATTCCAAGAGAAATTTGTTGGACCCTCCCCAGTTTGTCCTTGCACTGCTTCTGCCACTGATTATTTCAAGAATAAGAACCCCAAAACTATATACATCAGCCTTCAGGGTTAACTGGCCACCCATTGCATATTCTGGTGCTAAGTAACCACTGCATTTTCAAACCAAAGCAGGTCAGAACATTAGTGAGATCCACTGTCCAAGTACAGTTTGAACAATTTTGAAAATGCAACTAACTATATACTGGGTTCTTTGGGACACTGTAGAACATTAAATATAAACACAAAAATTGATGCAGAGCATATATTGAGGAACCAGTGAGCTGTAATGCTCAGGTCCAGGAATGTTTTTTACCTACATTTCCTACACAGCTGTGAGGAAATTGGATATGCTATCAGAGTTTGTTGCCAATAATATCATCTAAGTTTTAGTTAATTCAAACAAATGAGGTTGTGAAGCTCTTCACTTTTCATAAAAAAACTACAAACAAATTTTCCTATAATCATATTTCTTGAGATATAAGATCCTGTAAGATAAATAGGCATTAGTTTAGGATAAAATTTCTGCATGTATTCAGATTATATTTATAAGGTTTAATTATATTTTTAATCCCTGAAAGTTGGGATAAATCCTTATTTAAGTCCCTCAAATTTAGTAAAATATGTTTTTAAAAAAAATCATTTTAGTTCATCATTTAGTGTTCAGCGACTAAAATCATTTTTTTTTTTTCATTTTGAAAGACTAAAATAAAATTTTTTTAAATTTGGAGGACCAAAATCAAAATTTTCCTAAATTTCAAGAAATAGAAACATATAAGTCTATCTATAATTATTAAGATTTCTTTTTCATATCTTGTCTTTCCCTTAATAGGTTTAGCCTATTCATACTTTCCATCTTTCCCTAAATAAGTTTAGCCAATTCATAATTTCTATCCTTCCTTAATAATTTAGCTTTTCAAACATGGATTAGAGCTTGTATTGAGAAATCAACTAAAAATATTTAGTTCTTCTCTTTTCTAGTTCCAGCTTTCAGTTGAGTGATTGATGTCAAGAATACTATATAAGCTTCCAAGATCCATACTAACTTTATAGAACATCTGTCACTTGAATATTGTTTGAGGCATCTGCAACTGAATGCAACTGACTTACGAACATTCTATAACAGAACATGGTACCTAGTACGTTCAGAAATCATTAATTCAGATATCCTGATTGACCCTGAAGTTTTATCACTAACATTGCTAGTTCTGCTGTCATAACAAGATGGTGATTGGTGAAGGATCACCAAGTTTTGTCCTTCTATTATCTTACTAGATAGTAGCAAAAAGAAAGAAAGAAAACAAAAACTAAGTGCACACCTTCCAATGCAACAGAAAATTAAAAACCATAAAGTTTTAGCCAACATACGTTGTTCCAGCAATCCTTGTGCTAATGTGAGTGATGTCATCTGGAAATAATTTAGCCAACCCAAAATCTCCTATTTTTGGATTGAAATGTCTGTCAAGTAGTATGTTGCTTGCTTTGATGTCTCTATGCACAATGTGTGGCACAAGTTCTTCATGAAGAAATGCAAGACCTCTAGCGGTACCCATGCAAATACCAGATCTTTTTCTCCAGTCTAATCTGATATTTGAACCTCTAGCACCTACAAAATGCAGAAAAAAAGAAAAAAAAAAAAGGTTATCGTTTCATCCTATTAGTGATTCCATAATTCACACCAAAGCATTTGGAAATTTACCAAGTAACGCACGATCAAGGCTGTTATTTTCCACATATTCATACACTAATATGCGATTAGTCTCTTGAACGCAGCAACCAATCAATTCAACAAGGTTTGGATGCTTAACATTTGATATAGTTTTAATTTCAGATAAAAATTCACGAACTCCCTGCTTTGACCCAGCTGAAAGCGTCTTCACTGCTACCTGTCTTCCATTTTTTAAGGTTCCCTGGCAAATTTAAACATAGCTATTTAGTAGGGACTTAGCAATCAAGAGAAGAATAAAACAATAAAAATGTGATGTTATTTCATGATATATTAGCTTAACTAAGCTAAAGCAGTAAAGAACCCTCATAAATTCTAAATTTTTCTTTCTGTGACAATAGGAAGTTTAATAAGGCCTCCAGCGAGGGAAAGGGTAAGCTGAATAAGAGGCATTTCTTTTGTACCCAATTCTATACATCCTTCAGTTTTATGATTTTAGCAAATATAAAAGATTGCTAAGGTTTACGATTTAATGCTAAAGTAATGTATTTATGTTGAGTAAGCATAAAATAGAAGGATTGCTTGCACCCACATCAGAAAGCCTCTTTCAGTAAGGGAAAATTGACAGTGCTCAAATCTTATAACTCATAGTCCAAGCATGAAAGCAAGATTCTATGATGTCAATAAAGGGGTACAGGAAATAAATATGTCAACCAGAAATGAGGGGCATAATGGTTTTACTGCCACAAGAACAGTGTAGTAATGTCTTCCTTTGGATAATACAGATACCTATCTGGCCTAAGATTGACACTGGTATAACAAATGAAATCTTAATTCAACATTATGGAAAGATAAAAGCGAAAAAGAGAAAATTAAAAATAGCCCTCTTGTAGCACAGACACCTCTGAAAGAATTCCTTTTGGTAATGTTATAACTGATCAACAGCCATATTAATTCCATAATGTTACAATTTATACTAGAGTCTGTGACCTAAATACCTGGTAAACAGTTCCAAAACCTCCTCGTCCTAGCTTTTTGCTTGGATGATAGTTATCAGTGGCCAGTCTCAGGTCTTTATCAGAAAAATTCTTAACATTATCAAGTGGAAAGCCTGAGAAACAAAAAGATTTGTATATCACAATCAAAATAGTGATAAATAGGAAAAACAAAAAATTGTAGTTATAAAAGCATTCCTGAATATATACCAAAACTCTTTTAAACATCATTATTGTACCACACATCAAAAACAAGCAAACTATTAGAAAACCCCAAATTATGTCTGTGTTCCAACTTCTTAGATTATTTTTTACCTGTGTATGAACTAAATGAACAAATTTATCTTTTGAAGACTACAACTTAATGAACTGTTGCTCTTGTCAGACCTGCCTATGATAGTGACCAAAATGCAACTATGCAAGATGGCTAGATTAATAATACTCAAGTCGAACCAATATTCAAGGTATCACTGTTCTATACATTAGTGACCAGGGTAAATTAACGGTCAGAAAGTGCAGGCTCATTGGTGAAGCTAAAGCCAATAAAAGGAACAGGAAACATGCAATCAATAGTATCTAACATTATTGAAAGGCTATAGAATATCAAAACAAGTAATCAACAACCACCCTCACCATCAATCTCATTAGGAGTATGAGAAGGATTCCTTTTCTTCTTGAGAGTTGAGGCTCCAAAGCAGCCACAACTCATAATGATCCTGGGATGCGACTGCTACACTCTGCACCATTTACCATATATTTCAACATAAGTGAAAAGTGCCATTTATACATTTTAATTCCAAACACTACATAGCAAAGGCACGGAACTCAAGCACACACTTTAACAAGCTAGAATAAATAAGATGCTCAACTGAAAAGATTCAAGACTTTGTCCAACAACTTGACACGGATTGCTAAACATGGTAAATATCACGAATAGGAATAATACAATTCTAAAAACGGAACCAAATTACATGGACTCAATGACAGAAATTTCAATAAAAGTCAATTGTTTCAATTTTCATATCAATTGTTCCATTCTTATATTTCTTTTCTGCTGAATCGGTGATCAAACTTAGATCCTTGAGAAGACTTTTACATACAAAAAGCACCGAACTAAACTGCAGGACAATTCCAAGTTTGCAGAATTTTCCAATTTCACCAACCCAACAAAAAAAAGAAAGACAAAAGAGACAATCAACTCCCAAGATAAAACCCCATTCCCAGATCAGCTCATAATCGCAATCTGATTTGAGCATTCAGCTTATCATCCAGAAAGACTGCACCTTTAACATGTGAAAACAGGAAGCCCACTTGGGACAACAACCCCTTTTGGGAAACAATAGAGAAAAGTAAAAGAAAAATTATGATCACCTTTGGGAGCCAAAGAAAATGCTAAAGTCTAAGGCGAGTTAGGTGGTTTAATAGGAAGGAGTTGAAAATTGAAAAGAGAGTGGGGAAAGAATAGTGGTTTAAAAAGAAGTGGTTTCTATAGCGAGTAATGCGCGTTTGTTCATGTTTCTTTTGTTTTCATTTGTCTTGTATTTGTATTGTTTTCTCACTTGGTCTGGTCCAACTCTGTGCCACAGAAATGACCGTTTCTTCTTCTTTGGGTTCCACATCGCTCAGGCTGCTACGACTATCTCCAACTAACACCTATCACTCTTTCTTTCCTTCCATCCAAATGTAACTCAATGCATTCATTCTAGTATTTTATGTCGTCTTTTTTTTAAGGATTTCTCAGTGTCAAGTTTTATGTTGCTTCAAAATTCATAAATTGAATAATTTAATTAATGTTTATAATTTAATTAAGATTTCTTAGAGTTTATTTCTTCATATTTCAGCACTTTTTTTTGTTTTAAATTATAGGAGAAAGATTACGTCTCATTACAAAAACTAAAGTTTTCCTATTGAGTAGTATTTATAGAGTTCGTTTCTAATTTAAAAGTTATTCATTTTATTGTCATGATACTATTTCATTCTCTTTTAATCATTCTGGTTAGAATTATTACGATTAAAAA
>Ga0123340_1000502_pt1 | contig 26374 bp, 15 predicted proteins | sample SirMexnodulemix_FD_89961 | JGI IMG/M metagenome (GOLD analysis project Ga0123340, IMG submission 89961) | Root nodule microbial communities of legume samples collected from Mexico - Siratro Mexico nodule mix | ecosystem: Host-associated > Plants > Roots > Nodule | place: Mexico: Nepantla...
ATAATATATCTTTTGTTTTATGCGAAAACTACTATAATAGTAGTAGAGAGTTGAATTACATTTTAAAATTTTTTTGAAGTATTTTCATTAATCTTTGTTCGATAAACATATTCTTAAGTTGTCTTTTAAGAGATTGTGAAATGACAGATGAAACTTTGAGTTTAACAAATAGATAATCTAAAAAATACTTTTCAAACTTTTTTTCTTAAAAATCTCATTCTAAGATTAGTTATAATTAAATAACATATAATATAAAAATATTAGAGAGAAAGAACATTTATTTTAAATGTCTTTATACTAGTTTGTTTGTAAACAACAAACCATGTTCAATTCTCAAAAAATCAATTAAGTTTCATTAAGAAAATTAATATTGTGAAGAGACAAGCAAATATTTTGGAATGGAGTTATTTCTAACTAAAAATCCAAGTATTATTTGTGCAATACCAACTCATGGCTAAAAATTAAAGTATTATTTGAATAACAATCATTCCTAGCTAAAAATCTAAGTAAAAACTTTGAGTATTATATATACCGCAATTACTCTTGGCTAAAACCCTGAGTATTATTTGAAACTCAATCACTCCTAATTAATCCATTGAGTATTAATTTGAAATACAACTACTCATGACTAACCCACTTAAGTTTATAAAGAAAGTGATAAAAAAGATCTTTGCATTACTCATTAAAAAAGAAGTTATGTCTTATGACGAATACAAGATAAGTTCACTAATTTAGGTTACTCTTGAACATAAATATGTTCTTCCTTACAACTAAAAAGGCTAGGAATAGCTTAAAAACTTAAGCTTGTTTTTGTTGCAAGACTTTTGTTGGTCTTCCTTCTTCAAAGAGATTTTTTATATGTAGAGTTTGAGAAGAAAATAATTGATGCACATTTTATATAGTCTTTGTAAGGCTATTCTTTTGCTATTGCTTCTTCTTGCATCTGAGCATGTTTTAAAGCTTCAAGATGTATTAAATGCGCTTGACTTAGCATTGAATGCATGTGATTTCTTTGGCAACATCTCTAGAGCTTGATAGAAATTCATAGGCTAAGACAAGTGGTTTTTCTACATTTTTTTAGCAAAGCCTAAGGCCTAACATAATTGACTAACTCCACAGTGCTGATATTTGTCATTTAAAAGAAAAATCTTGAAAGAACGAAGAAGCATATAAACCCTTCAAGCATAAAACAGACATTTATTAAAGCTTTATATGTACTATGAAATGCTTTAAGTTTGCATTTGTCAAGACGAAATATTCTTATTGTTTGTTCAAACAAAAGCTTATAAGACGGTGTATGTTCATAATATTTTGCATCTATCTGACAAAGCATAATATAATCAATGTTTTCATTTGTCCATACACAACTTATGTCTTTTGGGCTAGACTGGATACTTTATGTTTGACATGGTCTGATATACATAACATTATGTTTTACACTTAGTTGTTTAGGCACATAATCAAAATTAAACAAAAAATTTATTGAACTTGGATCTAACATTCTATTACATATCGCAATTGCTTATAAGAGATTACAATTTATTCATGAGATAAGTATATCAACAAACTTTGTTTGATAATTGATAAATTGAAATCTGAGTATCTTAATATTAAGTAGGTACACAAACTCACCAAATTCAAAATTTGAATAATTTTGTTAAGATGTGGACCATTTGATTGTTTCCTCCTTTATGAGAATGAATAGACTTTATTTTTTTTTTTGTAAGATATTATTAACTGGAGTATTTAAGGAAAACAATTAGTACATAATTTTTTTTTGATAAAAGTACAACATTTAGTACTTTTGAGCACAACTTTAGCAATCATTCATAAAGATTGAAACATAGTGTTTAGTGCTAGTTTATAAAATTTAAAGCATAATGATTAATGTTAATTTGAGAGCTATTAAACTCTTTTTATAAAGATCGGTACATAATGTTTATTATAGACTAATTAAATGGTGCATGTTAGTATCTAACCAATTAGATGGTGCATACTTTTTAGTGCTTAACTAAAAGGAGATCAATGCAAAGTCTTTATTGCAATCCAATTAGATAGTGAACAAGTTTAATAATAAACAATCAAAACAACAGTGCATATTATTCATTGCTAATCAATTAGAGAACTATACCTAATGCTAAACAAAAAAGAGATTTGCGCAAATTGTTTATTGTTGGCCATTAGAACACACTATTAGTGTTAAACCAAAAAGAGATGAATGCAAATTGTTTATTATAAGGTTTATTGAAACACATTGTTTATTAAAAGTTGATTGGAGCATATTGTTTAGTGTTGGCTGAGAGCCTTTAAACTCTTTATATAGTTTGGTGTGCAACTTCTAATAGTTGTTGGGGAGTGTTTATTTCGATGTAATTCAATGTACAACTTTTAGTACAAAGTAATAACATTGATTTATGCTTTTGATATTGTAATAATCTCTTATTTTTTTTTATATATATCAAAACTTGTTCAAGGCACAAGGTCGATCCAGTGATACTCAAGGTGTATGCAAACTACAAAGGCTCAAGATGTATAGCTAAGTATAAAAATGCTTAAAACATGAGATCAAGCTCAAGATCCTTAAATTATAGAGTTGAGTAACAAAATGGTCAAGATGTGAAGCCAAATAAAACATACTTTAATAAAAAAAGTTACAGAAGGCATGAGACCTAACTAAGGTGTTCAAGGCGTGGAGTTGAATTAAATATACTTTTATATTTTATCTAAAGTGTTAAAGGCATGAACCCGAATTAAACATACTTTTATATTTTAATAAAGAATTACTTAATACACAAGATTAAGCTAAAAATCCTCAATTTATACAGTTAAGCTACAATACTTTTGTACTTATTTAAGACATAAGGTCAAGCTAGAGATGTTTGAGGTTTAAGGTCAAGCTATTGATGCTCAAGGTGTGACATCAAACTATGGATGCTCAAGGCTTGAAGTCGAGATAACATGTTCAAAAGGTCAAATACCCAATAATATGTAAGTTGACAAGCTGATAACAAAGTGGTCTATCAACCTCAATTTTTCTTTTAAATTAAAGAAAATATAAACACAATACAAAATATATTTTGTAATATAGAAAAATGAATTAGTTCAACTATTTCTTAATTGTGATTGAGCTTGTCAATGTGAAGTTATTTAGCTTAATTACTTAAGTAATGAAGTCAAATTAAATGTACTTTCTTACTTTAGTAAAAAATTTCTCAAGGTACCAAATTGAGTTAGAGTTTTCAAGGTCCAGAGCCAAATTAAACATATTTTCATATTTTAATAATTAATGAAGGCACAAGTCCAAGCTAGAAATCCTCAACTTGTGCAGTCAAACTAGACATATTTTTATACTTGTTTATAAAAAAAATGATTAAGGTAGATAAAGATGCTCAAGGTTTGAGGTCGAGTTAGTGATATTCAAGCATAGTGTTGAACTAGGGATGCTCAAGGCCCGAAGCCAAGCTAGGCATGTTTAATGGTCAAAAAACAAAACAATAGTTGATAAGTTGTTAAACACAAATTGCCTTAACAAATTGGTGTATTAGTTCTACATTTTTCTCTTTAATAAAGGAAATACAAACACATTGATACATTTTGTAATATACTAATGAATTAGTTCAACTTTTTTTTTATCTGAAGTTGTGATTGAACTTATCAATTGCATGAGTATAAGTTTCTATATTTCACCATTTATATGCATTTATGTGATAAATATAGGTAAACATCAACATATGAAACAATATAAATATCTTGCATACATGAAGTTTAATAAGGAGGATGTTCATGACTTGCGTGGTGAAATTTTTACCACCTTTATCTAATTCACCTTCCTTTTAAAATCATAAGTGTGGTTTCATCAGTGTAGGTGTAGGAGGCATGTTTGTAGAGAAAATATATGGTTGTGACATTGAGGTATGAGAGACACATTCATGTAGAGAATTGGTGTAGAGAATTCAGCCATAACACTATAGATACGACCACATATATGTGGAAGACATCTTAATAGGTATAAGAGACCTATGCATAAAAAATTATACAAGAGCATCTACTACAAGGTTGTGTCTGCGTCTATATGGCTATAAGAGACATGCTCATATTGCATAAGAAGTTAGACCAATAGCTACATCCACATGGGTGTGTGAGACAAACTCATAGAAATGCACTAGAGGTTTGACCATAGGATAATGGTCACATTCGCATGAGTGTGAGACATACACTCATAAAAAATTGCATAAGAGAGTCGATTACAAAGTTATGACCGTGTCGAGATGAGTGAGGGATGGAGTATAGAAATTTCTACTAAAGTTTAGTACAAGGTTGTAGTTGTATCCACGTAGGTGTGAAAGACATGTTCATATAAAAATTACACCAAAGGTTTTATCATAGGGACATGCCTACATGCATATGGGTGTGGCAGAGCACACTCGTATAGAAAACTATACCAAATAGGATTGTATTTGTGTTAACATTAGTTTAGGATACACACTTACAAAGAAAACTGACCAAAAAGTTGTGGTTGAATCCACAAAGGTGTGAGAGACGTGCTTATATAAAAGATATACTAAAGGTCAACCACAAGACTATAGTTAAGTCCACATGAGTATGGGAGATACTTAGATAATTGCCCAAAAGGGTTAACTACAAAGTTGTGGTCGCATCAACATAAGTATGAGAGATATGCTCGTAAAAAAAATGCACGAGAGTTTTGACAACATGATTGTGATTGGATCTACATTGGTATAAGAGATACATTAATTACACTAAAAGTTCGACCACAAGACAAAGTCTGCATTTGCATGTGAGGAAGATACTGAAAAATCATACACTAATACTAAGTGAAAGATTTACTTTAATTTTTTTAAGATTATTGTGTAAATAGATATGTTTTAAAGTTAAGTGTTGTTTTTTTAATAGACATGCTCAATAGTCTAAAAAACATTCTCATAACACTAATTATAATTCATTTAATTCTCAAAAGCCTTAATCAAAGTTGAAAATATAATTATTAAATAAATTTATATGAGATAATATATAAAGTGATTTATGAGTTTAAAAAGTAATGTAACATGAAAAAGTTACATGTTTAGTTTCAAACTTAATTAAATTATATTAGTTTATCTTGTTTATTGTTGTAGTTGTTATTCTTTATTGATTCTATTTGATCTTTGAGGAAAGTTGAAAAAGTTAATTTAAAAAGAACAAATAATGTTCTAAGTTCAAAAGGCTGACTTAATGAAGTGAAAAAAATGGAAAAGAGATAAAAGATGAAAAAAGTTATCTTCAATTTTATAATATTATATTTTTTATAGTAAAAAAAAAAGAAATGACAAATACAATACTAGCCTGATCTTGTTTGATAAGTTTCCAATTCTAAATTTTAAATAATAAATAAGATAATACATATTTTAATAATAAAATTAATAATTAGTAATTATTCCCTGCTTATTTTCAATTAAACTATTAATAACGAATCGTGTCATAGTACAAAACTGGAAATTTTTACTCTCCCAATGCATTGAGCCAGTAGTGATTTAAAAGAAAAAAATATTTTAATTTTTGATTTTTAATATTTAGTTTAAAATTTTAAAATAAATAAAAATGTATTTACTAATATTTACAAATTGACATGAACTATTTTATTATTTTTTTTATAAAATATAATTTAATCTTTTATATCAAATTACTGTTTTTTACTTTCTTATAATTTAATATTATATTAATTTGTCGGTTTTTTTTATGTGATTTTGCTATTATTAATAAACATTATGACAATTTATTAATTAGTATAATTATTTTAAATTTATATTTATTTTGAATATTGTAAATCAAATAAAAAAAATTAGTATGTAAATTGTATTTCTTAATAATATTATATTTATTATGTATTACTTATTAAAATATGTTCAATTGCATTGAATTTTTAACTACTACTTTCTTTCACAGGTTCAATAACTAATCCAATTTCAAAGGTTTCCAAAACATTGTTATTTTTAACTAGTACCAAAGAACCATTCATTTTCTGATTTTTGGGATTCATTCATATTTCCCACAGCACAACCTGAATGGTAAATGAAAGAAAAGGAAATATATATATAAAATGTAGGAAGAGGAAAGAAGATTCTAGAGCCCTTGTATTAACAAAAATAGTGTAAAATGAAGATTTAAAGAGGAACATAAACCCTTTGTAAAACCCTAACAAGTGACCTCATATATTTCAACAAGGAGCTCCCCACCTTCCATTCTTTCACTCCTCCCTCTTTGTTGTGTGGTGTCCTGTGTTCCAAATGGCAAAGCGTTTGATTCCACTGTTCAATCGTATTTTAGTGGAGAAAATCGTGCCTCCATCAAAGACCACAGCTGGCATTTTGTTGCCGGAGAAATCCTCTAAGGTTAACTCTCCCAACCTACTTCATTCATACCCTTTTCAAGTTGTCCTTTTGGGTCTTTGTTTTTCATGTCAAAATCTTATCTTGCCTTGAGTTTTCCCTATTTAGTTATTCCGTTTTAACTCTTTTTTTGTCCTTTAGGGGTATCTAAGTTGCCAATTTTTCTGTGTTTGATACTGTGATATGATATCGTACCCAGATGGGTACTAATTAAAATGATGCATGCTGTACATTTTTTTTGGGATTAGTCCTTGGTTTGTGTTCATTTTGTTGTTTGTTTTGTACACAGTGCCTTAGTTTATTCCCAATAACTGTTTAAATTGGAAGATTTGGAGTTTTATTTTTTTTTTTAATTTTTTTTTTAATTTCAAAGTCTTTTTCAAGTTATTGTTTCAATTTCTTTCGAGTGTTATAAGTGACGATTTATCTCTGCAAATCACGCATTTTCTGTTATGTTCTTGATTTGCTAAGCTGATGTGTTTCTACATGTTTGCTTTAGCTGAATTCCGGAAAAGTTATTGCTGTTGGCCCTGGCACTCATAGTAAGGAGGGGAAGCTAATTCCAGTGGCTGTAAATGAAGGTGACACTGTTCTTTTGCCTGAGTACGGGGGAACTGAGGTGAAGCTTGACAACAAAGAGTATGTATATGTTTTCTTATGACCTGTTTTATTTATTAGCTTGCTTTTTTCGCTCACCGCTCGTACAATTATTCTACTTGATCCTAAAGTTTATTATGGTAGATACAAATGTTTGGGCTAAGATTATTCTTGAGATCCTTTATTTTGGCATAGAAACTGCTTATTTTGATGGTTACACATGACCTTTGATAGTGTTTTGTACATAATTCCTGGAAGACTTATTTTCTTGTTACAAAGATATGATACCTCCAGTTCTAAATGCTATCGGGGACTGTCTTGTCTGTGAGTAATTATGACAAGATTTGAAGAAGGAAATGTTACGCACTTATGCTTGATATATGTGTCCAATATTTATAATTGCCTGTTTGACGGTTCATAAATTATGTATTTTTTTTGTTTGTTATTCTTCTAATCTGATGTTTCTTTCGTATATGCCTAGATATAGAGCTATAGGATTGAAATTATTATTGTAGTTTATCAATAATCTCTTAGTCTTAATGAAGTAAAGCATATTAGTATTATAATTTAAGCATTTCATTCAACAAACATTGTTGCTTTTTGTAACCAGATTATCACTTACCTAATGCTGATGGTTTAAATAACTTGAAGCTCCATGTGTGCTGTTTAAAGATGTATAATTTGAACCTGGCAGATGTTGAAAATAGAAATTTTACTCGATGTTATGATGATGGTAGCACGATCTACAAATGATATTGCTATGGTTTATAACATAGTACCTTTACCCTCCTCCCCCAAAATGAAAAAGAAAAAAAGAAAAGCAGGAAGGTTTTTATTTGGGAGTTAGTGATTTTCTGCTGGTACATCTTATTATTTACTTGTTGACCAAAATGAGTTGTTAGTCACAATCCAAAATTAAGTGTAAGAGGATATGTGTCTTGATTTTTATCTTTTAACTTGACATTCTCATACTTAATAAAACTGTTGGATTTGAGTGTGACTCTGCACTTCGCATGGCCATCAGTTAAATCCTCATTTCTTGTCCTTACTTTTTTGTTGACAGAGTATAGTATATACGCTATACACACGAAGAACTATACTGGTTGGCTATGTGAATGAATTATTTGGGATGGATTAAACAGATTTTTGTTTATACAAGTTGCAATCTATTTCTAAAGTCTTAGCTAATTAGATGCTTTTTGTGTAGGTATCATCTTTATAGAGACGACGATATTCTTGGGATACTGCACGATTGATGTTAAAATCATTGGCAGATGTTGCTGTAGCAAATTTAAATGTCTGGTGCTCTGTTATGTTTGAGCTAAACAATTTCTTTCTGTTCTAATTTTATTAGAAATCTACAGTTTGTTGTGGAACAAACATTTAATTTTCTTGGGCAACAACGAATCAAGAGCGTTATTTTCTGCCACAACTGGGAAAAACTATTTTGTTGCTCATAAAATTTATTGCCTTACATTTTGCAGTGTTCTATTTTTTGGCTTTGTTAAAAGAATTTATCGTCGTCACGTTTTCTGCTGCATACTCGTGGATAAGAGGATACCATGTATTTTGCGAAAGTGACAGTTTTCTTAAATCCCTTTCTGACATTTGTTTCTTGGGACAAATCATGGAAGTTCTAGCACAAATCAAGAAGAAAGTAGCTACCATGTTCTTTTTGGACAATGTTAAGAATTTAAACAACATTCATCAATGCACGGTAAATTGGAAGTTGCTATTTCTTTGCTGGATGATGTTGAGAAATTAAAACAACATTCCTTAACTCGTTGAACAAAATCAAAATATACAAGGACCTGAGATAGCAATTAAAAGAAGACCCAACTAAAGTAGTTAGTTTCTGTGAAGATTTTAGAAGGACCTATAGTTTATTGTGGTAAAAGGAATTATAAACTCCTTTTTAATTAAATCTGTCATATTTTATTTAACAGCAGGCAGTGGCTTTCCTTCAAGAAATGCTTTAAGTAGCCTCAGTGATCTCTCTGGTTGAGAAAAGGGAGCTTCATGAGATGCTCCTCTTATGGTGGCATATGATAAGATGTCTCCGTATACTTGTGTCCATCCTCCTACCTGAAATTTACAAACGAAATAAAGGCCGAGTAAAATGGCAGTGCTTAGATGAATTATTGGCTTTCAAATAATTTGTATTCAACTTTTTGATAAAATAACATCTTTAATATTGTTTTACCAGTGATTAAATCATATTAATCGAATTTTAAATATTATTTTATAATGTAATGAAATCTCAAATTAATTTGTAAAAATTTTGACTAGTTTTCAACAGTTGATATAAAATGTTATGTTACATATTGCATTCTATGTATTAACCTGTTTTCCTTCAAACCAGGCTCTATACGCCACTGTTGTATTCAGTCCAAGTTCCTCGGCCAATCCATTCACCAAAGATCGAGATCCCATTAATGGAATAACTGAATCTTGATCTCCACTGCACAGAGATTAATGATTTTAGTTGTTTAAAAATTGTTACGCCTTTCTGAATCATGGTAAGTAGGTAGGTGATGTATGGAGTTAGGTAACTAAATGGTAATCCAATAAATTCGCTTACCTATATACCAGAACCCTGATTTTGGAATTAACAAGTGATCCTAAGATAGAAATTGTTGGGATCTCTAGATTTGTACGGTCATAGTGGAGAACCCTATAACACAAGGCAGATGGTTAGTTAATAGCAGGGATAAGTCTAGAAAGGTATCAAAGTCAAACTATGAAAACATATCTAGAAGTTTAATATGTCTGCATCTTTAAGTCTAAATGGACTCATTTATGTCTCATATTTTAAGAACTAAGTAAACCTTACCTGCTGCAAGTTGACCATTTGGATACTCCAACAAGCTTAGCATGGAGAGCCTTCTGCACATCTTTCCTGTTTAAGTAGTTGACTGCTTTATCATCCACACAAACATCTATCTTCTGTATCTTTTGCTACATCACCAAGGCATGGAAATGAAAATGAATAGAACAACAACGGCAGGGAACAACAATCAAAGCAGTTATGACGGTTATTCATGTATCAAATGAAGCTTACCATTTGATTCAGCACATAGGCCTGTTGATTTACCGATGACAAACACACATCAAGAGTTACATCATATTGGTCTATATAGTCGCTAAGCTCAGTAAACACCAATGTATTTATGTTTCCACAAATTTCACTAAGATTCCCACTTATCATTTGTCTCCTAATAGTGGAGTAGTTGCAGACTCTGGTGAAGAGATCGTAAGTTGAATCTGAAATCAATCCGTGGGACCAAAGGAATTCAGCTTTGGAGTTCAAATCAGTGTCAAATTCCATAAGAGGATTCCCAATCTGCAGATATTAACATATATATCTCAACACATTATTATACTTACTAAATATACCATATTTTGTTATGTTTTAGATATCCAAAATATATCCCTTTTGTACTCACTGCTATTCCCTTGAGATTGATGTTGGTCTTTGTTTGAACAATAAGTTGTGCAAGTTGTGGAGCATAGTGTCCTGCGAAACAAGTTTGTATTACCATATTGCAGTTTCAAATGGAATACAATGTTAATTCATTTTAAGTATATTTCTTTATACCCGCATAGCTCTCCCCGGTAATGAAAAAGTCGTTTTTTGAGTACTCAGGGAATTCACTGAACCAGCGTTGCAGGAAAACAAGATTATCCCTTGCTGTAATTTCATCTGTTACCAAGTTATAGAAAGATCTATTGCTAGAGTAGGAAAATCCAACACCGGCCGGTGCTTCCAAGTATAGCACATTTGCAACTGAAAACATCGAAAAATCAATCAGCAATTCTGATTTTAGAGAAAAAGCAAAACATAGGATTTACAAAGTTGTTTGTTGGTTCACCTTTGTTCCAACTATGATGATTTTTCACAAGAACATTCTTGTCTCTCGGTTTGAAAGGGCCATGCTCAATTAGAGCTCCAACTCCAATAGATGAACAACCAGGACCTTCATATATCAAAACCAAGCACCTTAGTTGCTTTGATTAGTTTAAATAGTTTAAGCCTATGTCAAAGTAAATAAACAAACAAAATCATGCATGTGGCACAAAACAAACATATATATACATATACACCTCCATTCAACCAGAGGACTACTGGCTTTGAAGTAGGGTCCTTTTGAGCTTCAACAAAGTAATAAAACAAAGCCCTCTGATGTTGGTCATCCACTGTAATGTAACCAGAATATTGCTGAAATTTAACACGTGGCTGCCCTGGTAAACTGCTAATTTTATCAGCTTCAGGAAGTGAGCTCACCCCCAGAAGTGTTTGTGCAAGAACAATAATTATTGATGCAATCATAGTAAATGAATGAGACAACATGGTCACATTGATGTGTTGGTTTAATTGGAGGATGAAGGTGAAATGCTAAGGATTATGGCAAACAAGGAACAAGTCAGTGTCCTATTAATATAACGCTTTGTGTTTGTAGTCCACGCCTGAAACAACTGGTGTTGGTTACACCAATGTGGAATTAGTTGTTAACCTGCCTGCCTTCAGAATTTGGGTTATATATATGCTTTGCTTCCATTTTGTTGTTTTTTCATGTGTGGATGCACTCTATGTTTGACTTTAAAAATTAATAAAAATGGGTTAGGCAAATAAGTGCAATTAAATTAAAAAAAAAAGAATTTAAGTACACCAACCAAAGGGCCAACCATTAATAGTATATATGGATACATGATTCACTTCTGTAATAATTACTTTAAAAATATTCAGTGTTTTTTTTTACTTGTTTAACAATAATTTTTTTTTATAGCATGCGAAAACTAAGCTAAAGAATTGTAAAATTGGTTGTCAAATTGTTTATTTAAGGATAAAATATCATTTAGAAATCATAAAACATTGTCACATTCGTTTCTGAAATTAAAAGAATAAAAAAAAAAATCGAAGAAGCTTTTGAGTCTCATTTATTTTCTTCTTCAGTTAAAAACAAAATTCTTTTAGCCCAACAAACCTAACTAACAGAAACATATTTTGCAAAGTCATTTTCAAAACAGATTATTAAATTTATAGAAATTTTGATAGGTTCTCCTACGGAATTCAGCATTTCCAAAATAACAAAAACCTGCTAGCTATGAAAGTTTGATACACCCTTGTTGTACGACAAAAATATATAGTATCTTGTATTTTTTTAACGATATACATTTTGAATTCGTCAACAAGCATTTATATAATATTTAACGCAAGTGCAAAATATTGATACAGTAAAAGACTAATAATTTGCCATTAATTTATAATTATGATGATCACTGATATTACTTTCTTTCAACAAGTAATGGCTTTCCTTCCAGAAATGCTTTATTTTGTGTCACTTTTCATTTGTAATTTACTTTCTGTTTTTTATCATTTACATTAAAAACTACGACATATTAATTAATGTATTGTATAAGAAACTTCATAAATAATATTTGTTAAATAATTGAAGTTAGCAAAGGTGTAAAAAAGCAAAATATTTGTGTAATTTGATGATGTGGAGTAATTAGTATAATTCATTTTTTATAATTAGAGAAGGATGATAAGGGAAAAGAAGAAGATGTATGAATATTACATCCTTATAATGAGATCCTGATCGGATATTGGAAGCATTTATACTTATTGTGGTAAATAAGATGGGATGTGTTCATATGTTATTTAACATTAGGCAGTTGCTTCCCTTCCAGAAAAGCTTTGAGGAGTACTAGTGATCTTTGAGGTTGAGTAAAGGGAGCTTCATGAGATGCTCCTCTTATGGTGGCAAATGATAAGATGTCCCCATATGTTTGTGTCCATCCTGCTACCTGAAATATGTATACCAAATCAAAGTTAATGCATAGAGGAATTCAATTTTTCAAACATATATTGCCTTCCAAGTATTAGTATTAACCTGTTTTTCCTCAAACCAGGCTCTATAGGCCACTGTTGTCTCAAGTCCAATTTCCTTGGCTAATCCGTGCACTAGATATCTCGAACTTATTAATGGAATCACTGAGTCTTGATCACCACTGCAGAGGCAAATAACTTTGATTGCTTCATAAATGCTATGTGGAGTTAGCTAAATGTCAGTGATTAAACAAATTCAATTACCTGTATACCAGGACCCTAATGCCAGACTTAACAAGTGACCCCAGGATTGGAATTGTTGGTATTTCTAGATTCCTATAGTCATAATGCAGAACTCTGTGACACAAGAAAGATATTATTAGCAGAAAAGGAGACCAATTGTGCTTTAAGAATGCAGAACAAGAAAAATTAGATAAGAATTGGTGGCCAAAGGACCCTTAAAAGTTTTATATCCTTTGTTCAAATCAACCTTCTTGTGTTATCTAATGCTCACCTAAATTTTTACCATTATTTAGGAAGATCTGAAGAATAGGAGTGTTATCTTTTACCACTATTTAGGGAACATTAATTCAGGGGTAAATGTCACATATGAACTACTAGTTTTCCACTTTTTTTGTGAGCATAAATATTTGCATCTCTAAAGCACTCATGGGATGAATCAACAGAACTTACGAACTGCAAGTTGACCATTTGGTGACTCCTACAAGTTTAGCATGTAGAGCTTCTTGGACTTCTTTCCTGTTCAAGTATGTGGTTGTTTTATCACCAACACAAACATCTAACTTTTGTGTCTCTTGCTGAACCAAAGACGAAAGCAATCAAATTAACCAAAACAAATCAAGAGAATAACAACTCTGAGGGAAAAAAAAAGTAAGAGGATTAATAAGATGGGCATGCAGAAAGTAGAAGAAGCTCACCAGTTGATTAAGCACATAAGCCTGTTGATTTACTGATGATAAACAAACATCAAGAGTGACATCATATTCATCCACATAGTCACTAATCTCAGCATACAATTGATTGCTTGCTTTTTGACAAACCCCTCCAAGATTCCCACTTTGACGTTGTCTCCTAATTGAGGAATAGTTGCAGACTCTAGTTAGGATTTCCAATGTTGAATCTGATATCAGTCCGTGAGACCAAAAATACTCAGATCTGGCGTTGAAATCAGTATTGAACTCCAGAAGAGGATTCCCTATCTGCATGTATCCACATGTATATGAACCACATGCATGTTTCAAATAAACCAAATGATTTTTATAATAAAGTTATTCAAATGTTCCCTTCTGTACTCACTGCTATCCCCTTGAGATTGAAGTTGGTCTTGGTTTGAACAATAAGTTGTGCAAGTTGTGGAACATAGTGACCTGAAAACAAATGTGAACTGTGAAGGGTGCATTATTTTAGTAAAGTTTCAAAATGGATATGTTATTCATTTATATCTGATTCTAACCTCCGTAGCTCTCCCCGGTAATGAAGAAGTCATTATTTGAGTACTCAGGAAATTTAGTGAACCAACGCTGTAGAAACACAAGATTATCCCTAGCTGCACAACAACAAGACTATTGTCAGCGTCCTGAGAAATGTCATGAAGACAAGAAGTGATAAAACCTAGAGCATTTAGCAAACTCTTATTCCTATGTTACTAGTTAAATGCCTTTAAATGAAGTGAAAAAGAACCTGTAATTTCATCTGTCACTAATACATAGAACGATTTATTGCTAGAGTAAGAGAATCCAACACCAGCTGGTGACTCCAAGTATAGCACATTTGCCTCTGTGATAAGGATGAAACAAGTAATCAATTTTGTTTTCTTCATTAAGAGCGTATTGATATTTGGATTTGGTTCAACAATGTTGGGTTGAAGGTTCACCTTTGTTCCAACTATAATCATTTTTCTCAAGAACATTGTTGTCACTAGGTCTGAAAGGACCATGCTCAGCAAAAGCTCCAACTCCAATCGATGAACAACCGGGCCCTTCAAAAATTTCAACCAAGAAAACATCTTAATTAGTATGATCAGTTTAAAGATTTAAGCAGATTCTAAAGAAATAATATAAACAAAATCATGCATGTTATGCATAACAATACGTGTACCTCCATTCAACCACAAGACTAATGGCTTGGAAGCAGGGTCTTCTTCTGCTTCAACAAAGTAGTAAAACAAAGCTCTCTGGTGCTGATCATCCACAGTAATGTGGCCAGAATATTGCTGAAATTTGACCTGAGGTTGCCCCGGCAAATTGCTTATTCTATCAGATTCAGGAAGTGAACTCACTCCCACAAATGCTTGTGCAAGAACAATTATTATTGTTGCAATCATAGTAAATGACTGAGGTTGCATGGTCACATGTCTGAAAAGTCTGGTTTAATTTGAATGCTATATGTGTGGAAACTAATGTAGCTTTTCACACCTATGTTTGAATTTTGAGGATTGGTGTATCTGCACTGATTGTGGGTTTTTGTTGTTTTCTTTGTTCTTACTCGTTTCAAAGTGTGCTGGTCCCTTCAATACGTCTTACTATGATACATTCAGTCATCAAACTTTCAGTTAATAACAAATATTAAAAAAAATATTCTGCAGAATAATAGTGATCTAATTGGACCCGTTTCACGGTCTTCAATTGGAATATTTGAATAAAAGCAGGAGACAAAATCAACCTTAGAATATTCATTTCATTTGGTCGGGGATAGAGAGAGAGAATCATACACAAATAAAGATCTCAAATCAGTGTATAAAAAATACATATTAAAAATATGAACTTCTTTAATAAATCTAGTAGTTACAAATATTCGTCTATTTAAAAGAATTTTGGCTTTTTTTTATAGTTCTGTTAGTTTATAAAAATAATAAAATTCCGATTTAATTCATAAATGGATAAAATAAGATGTCTTGTTATTAAGTTTCGTAAAACTATTTTATTGTTCGCTTGTGATAAGGTTCCAGTCCTATTTTGTTTTGAACGGAATAGTGTCTCTGTCACCTTCTGCTAATGGGTCATCACGAGTGACTATAAGAGGAAGATGATTTCAAAAATTCCACTAAAAGGGGAGCCACAAATTCAAAAAGGAATTGTGTGAGTTGACTTCAGAATAACGTCAGGGAGACGTTGCATCCAAAATTAGCAATTAATTAACTAATCTCAATATTAGACATTTTTGTTAATGCAATTCCTATCTCAACTAATTAAAAGTTATCTAGATATAACTTTTTTATTATTTTAGATATAACATTCAACATCCATCTAAAAGAGTTAAAAATTGAAAGTTTCAGATATAGGGACTGCTTAAAATCAGGTCATGTAAAATGAAGCAAATTTTTGAATGAGGCGTGAATGGCGTGTAACATGATAAGATTTTTCAATCAGATCAGACCAAATTAATTATGAAGTGGGCTATTCCAAAGCCAGCATGTGGAGAACCACTAATTATGATTATCCAAATAAAATAATAAAGGAGACAAAGGCTAGTTACCACTTCATAATTGCATTGACCCATAGTACAAATATTTGATACTTAATAATTTTATCTACCACTAAATCAACCCTTCATCCACTTTGCCAATTGATTTTGCTGTTGCCATTCACCTGTCTATTTAATATATCACCACCTGTTTTCTTATACAATGTTTTACATTATACATTGCCAAGTTTAATTTATAATATTAATGAAGATATTCAATAGAAAATGCTGAACAAAAAAAAATGTAAAATTGTTTTATCACCACATCATATCAATAAATATAAAGTGACAAAATAATCAAATCATTATTAAATGCCTTTATATATTTAATAATATATAAACTAATATTAGTAGAAATGAAAATATAAATTTCAGATTTAATCTAAGTTTTGAACATTTCCTTTCACTAGTCATGAAACCGGCTTAATTAATGTCTCATAGTTTAAGTAAAATTAAACAGTTTTCCTATGAATTTTGAATGCTAATTCATTTTTAAAAAAAAAAAACGGCCCAACTTTTAAGACATTCATTTAGAAATATACAATTCATAAGAACACAATTTACTGTACAAAAACTGTCTCATACATGAGACAGTCAATTGGAAAGATATAATCTGATTCAGTGATGTAGAAAAGTGCCCCGAAGTAAAAAAAGAATAACCTACCTTACCATTATGTTTTTTTTTCAAAAGTTGTTAGGGAGGTAGCAGCGTAAGATGAGCCATGAGACGGAAAAGTAAGAGAGAACTGGAAAGAGGTGTATAGTAGTTGAAAAGGCTGATTTGTGAAACGATAATCAAAGTTGCTCCAGAAAATGGAAAGTGTTAAGATCTGTGCATGAATGGAGGTCACTCTTTTAGCTAAGTGAAAATATAATCTCATACAATAGAAAAACCTTCAAATATGAAGGTCCTATTTGCAACGGATCAACCTTGTACTAAAACAATGCCACTACATATCATACAATAGAACAAGCAAAGCATACAGAGAAATTCAATGAACCAGATCAAGAACAGACAAACAGGATGGATCAAAGAACTTCAGCACACATAGAAGAAATATCGTAAAAATTCCATTTATTTATGGCAAAGAAGGAGTCTCAGGAAGTGATGATGACAACGAGGGCTTCTCTTTCCTTAGTTCCTTGACAACAGCAGCAAGTGCTTCAGGATTGACTCCAAGATCACAAAGAGCAATTAGAACAGAAAGTGTGTGACGGTCTAGACCCGTATCAAGTATATTGGACATATGGAAAGCCAAGTCTAGAGATTCTCGAGCAGCTCGTGCAGCCTCCGGATCCATGTTTTGAGCTGAGAAATGGGCAGAGTATGTTCAATTTATTAGTATCACAAAAACTAAAACTGAACACAGGTCGCAGATTCAGATATAACAAGTCAACAGATTGTTAGGATCAAGCATTTGAAAAAATTGTGACTAAAGAAACTAAGGTTCTCGCTTCTTCAAATTTCTTGTATGAGCATAATTATAATTTCCTTCTTTTATAAAATTCTCTAATTGGGCGATAAAATTTGACAATAACCATGAAAATAAGGAGAGAAATTACAGCTCAACTAATTGGAACCTTCACAACGCAAATACGTGTGCATGCACACACACAAAAACCCTGTGAAATGCATGGAGAAGCACTAGTAGAAACCAATCTTGAAATAATAATGATCATCAAGATAGACATAATGTTAAAAAAGAACACTCCTTGATTGCCTTAAATTCTAAGATAAGGAAATTCTATAACTCCACAGGGCATTGGAAAAGGCTTGACATCAAGAGAAAAGTACAACAGAACAAATATTGGCGTTACTGGCCCAAGAGAAATATGAATGAAGTATGACTGACTCAAACGGTAGATGAGAATAATCACTCTCACAAAGGCTTTTTGTGACACTACAAGGAAAAATGAATTGCCTAGGTTATTGTTTTTCAGTATAGTTCAGTCTGACCTCGGAAGAGAAATCACATACTATAACATAAATAGTCTTCAAGACTTACAGAGCGCTTGGATTTGCATCCTCAATCCATATTTTTCACGTCAATGTAAAGATGCAGAACCAACTTTCTGTTAGTTCAGAGTGGACGCACAAATGCTGGTGCTAAACACACATCCAAACACCTAATAAATAACAAGGAAAAAGCGGTGGAAAACTCAATTTTAAAATGTTCTCCAATCTCGATGAACATCAGTAACAGAAGGGCGAAAGGCTGAATGTCAAAGAAAAATCAATTCTGAATTCGACACTATACTCAATCTGATGAGCTCAAAGCACTGTCCTCACCACAATCAAAGGTGTAACATCATAATTCATTCAGTTTTTTTTTACCATACACCTAATAATCACCCCTTACAGAACCCTAGTCTTGGATGATCCCAATCTCAGAAAGGATCACGCCTAAATCCCTCGAAATCAGCAAACCGTCATCTTGAATTTGAAAAGGCGGTATAAAAAATTAAAACTTTTGGATGAAATTGAAAGATAAGCCCCAAATGACATTCAATCCCCACGGGATCAGAGGCAATGAAGAGTGCGAATGATGAAGAAGCATATCTTTAAGTAATGGGCATAAACCTCTTTATCTCCTTGGAAGTGCAAGAGCACCTTGTTGCTTGAAGTTCACTGAGCAGTTTTTTTCCTCTACCCTCTTTGCCACGCCGGTTCTCCTACGCTCACTCGATGTAGACTTTAGGTTGAACAACTTCGAAATGTGGCACCTTTAATTGCTCCTCCTCTAGGGTTTGGCCAAGGATAACGCTCTCTTTGCTGGGTTTGTGAAAAACACAACGCTAATTGAACGTTGGGATATTATTGGGAAAGGTATTCTGTATGTTATGGATTAGGGAGATTAGGAATTTATTAAAATTAATTTAATTTATATTTATTTAAATACTTTCGCAATCACATAATAATAACACTATGATTATGGGTACTGGGGTTTAGGGAAATTAAGAATTTATTAGAATTAATTTTATTTATATTTATTTAAATGCTTTCATCACATAATAATAACTATGATTATGGGTACAGTCGGTTGAAGAATTAGGAATTTATTAAAATTAATTTTACTTACATTTATCTAAATATTCTCTAATCACATAATAACAACACTATAATTATGGGTACAATTAGTTAGGAAAATTAGAAATTTATTAAAATCAATTTTATTTATTTATCTAAATAATCTCGCAATCATGGGTATAGTGGGTTGAGAAAATTAAGAATTTATTAAAATAAATTTTATTTATATTTATCTAAATACTCTTCTAATCACACAATAACAACCTTATAATTATGGATATAATGCATTGGGAAAATTAGGAATTTATTAAAATCAAATTTTTTTATATTCATCCAAATACTCTCTCAATCACATAGTAACAATACTATAATTATGGATATAGTGGATTTGGGAAATTAGGAATTTATTAAAATCGATTTTGTTTATATTTATCTAAATACTTTCACAATCACATATAACAACGATGGATATAGTGTGTTAGAATTACATTTGAAATGCTTAAATAACTTTTAGTTTTTATTAAATTTTATGTCAATATGTTTGATGCTTTTTCTAAATCTTTAAAAATAAAAATTGTCTTAGATTTTAGTTAATTTTAAAGTTATATTATTTTTTCAGCATCTTTTCTTATGAATTTTAAATACATAAAATGTTGAAAAAGAGATGATTTTCTTTTTCATCAAAATTGAAATAGACAAATTTTAGAAAATCTCCTCGAGTAGCTTATTTCATAGTAAATAAGTCGTGTAATGAAATCTTGATAGTTGTACACTATTTCTGATATTTTATTTTTAGTTTTAACGTAGAGTTTTTTATAATACTGTTTTATTTTAAAAGAAAGTAATTAATATTTTGTTATTAATTACTTTATATGAAAATATTATTTATGAAATTAAGAAAAAATTACTGTGCAATTAGAAAAAAAATAAGAATAGTAGGTAATTTTATATAAATTATAAGAAAAACTATATATTAAAATATAGAAATTATTAATTAAATTTAAAATAATGAAAAAAAAGTAAAACTATAAATTTGAGTGCAAAATCAAGAAAGAGCACAGTTAATAATGTAAGTTATAATTAAATTTTAATATAAATATTGTTACGTTACATCATATAATTTATTTATTAGAGAAATTATTATAAGATGGTTTTCTTGTTTATTTAAATTTTAGTGGAGACTGATATTCAAAAGAGGTAGAAGTGGATCATCGTGATTATCTTTTGTCTTCGTGGTTGTTAGTTTTGTCTTCATGGTTGTTAGTTTTGCTATTAGGTTTGCATGAAGACATTGTGAAGCAATAAAGTTCCAAACATACTTAATAAAAGAGAAGAGAGATCTAATTAACTAAAAAAAGTATTATATAGGGTAAAGTGTTGGGCTGGGTTCTCAGGCCCAAAATCCAAACGGCCCAATTCTAATTTAGGCCAATAGATAAAATGCTTTCTTAAAGTTTAGCTGCCTCTCTCCTCTCTAATTTTATTTGAAAATGGGACCACCGAGAATCAAGAATGAAAAAAAGAGAGTGAGGTTAAAACAAATTTTGTTTGCAGTCATCTTTCACAAAGAATAACTTTGGATGTTTTGATGATCGGACTATGAAACTTTGTCCGATCAGGCTGAAATTTTAACCAAAGGTTCCTCTCTTATCTTATCGTTCCTCAATTTGTCTGGTAGGATTGCTCATCGGAGTTCTACAGAAGCGTTAGAAATTCTGTGAAGTACTGCTAATCGCAGCAAATTTCTATCAGCGTGAATATTCGTTGTTTCAACTATCCGACGGTGAAAACATCTCCAATTGTTCCGAAATTTTTACTGGAGCTTCCTGACTCATACTGCTTCATTTTGTTCGGTGCGATTTGAATTTGGAGTTGTATCTTGATCACAGAAAATTTGAGAACAGAGAGCATTTTTGAGTAAAGAGATTCTTGAACTCTTACTTCTTTCAACTCTTACTTCTTGAACTCTTACTTTGTTAAATTCCTAATGATTGATAGTTTGGGCCATTGTTGGTGACCATTTAAGGATTAGGAAGAGTTTAATTGATATGCTTTATGATTAAGTTTAGAAAGACTTATTATATATGTTAATTTGGTATTAGTGAAGTATTTACCATTCCGTGGGAAAAACCTCTCAAAGGAGGTTAACAATAGATACAATAAGTCTTTCTAAACTTAATCACAGAGCATATCAATTAAACTCTTCCTAATCCTCAAATGATCACCAACAATGACCCGAACTATCAACAATTAGGAATTTAACAAAGTAAGAGACCAACAATGGCCCGAACTATCAATAATTAGGAATTTAACAAAGTAAGAGATCAAGAATCTCTTTACTCAAGAATGCTCTCTATTCCCAAATTTTTTGTGATCAAGATACAGCTCCAATTTTAAAATTGCACAGTATGAGTCAGGAAGCTCCAGTAGAAATTTCAGAGCAATCGGAGATGTTTTCATTCGTCGAATTGTTGAAACAATGAGTATTCACGCTGGCAGAAATTTGCTGCGGTTAGCAGCACTTCACAGTTTCTGGCACTTTTGCAGAACTCCGATGAGCAATCCCACCAAACAAATTGAGGAACGATAAGAGAGGAACCTTTGGTTAAAATTTTAGCCTGATCGTCTGATCGTCAAAACATCATCAAAGACTGTTCTTTGTGAAAATAACTACGAACAAAATTTGTTTTAACCTCACTCTCTTTTTCACTCTTAATTTTCGGTGGTTCTAATTTTCAAATAAAATTAGAGAGAGAGGAAAGAAACAACAGCTAAACCCTTAACATTTCATCTAGTATCCTAAATTGGAGTTGGGTCATTTAGGTCTTGGATCTCAATTAGAGAAAACTCAGTCCAACATAAAAAATAGAAAGACAAGTAATAATAATAAACCATGTAGACATCTAACATTATCAAAAACTAAACTCATCAAGTAATGGTCGAAAGAAAAAGACAACATATTAATGACAGATTCTTGAAATTTACCAATCTCTTAAAAAATAATCCAAACTTTTAAATAAAAATTTCATGAAATTTGTTACTTACATCATAAATAAAAATAAAAGTAAGATGTCACAAGAAAATTTAAAAGTAAAATCACAACTAATTTCAAAACGTGAATTAAAAGGTAAGAATTCTTCCGTACGTACTAATAATATGTTATAAAAATATAAACTTAAAATATAAGTTAAACAAGAAAACAAGAGATAATAACAAATTAAAATAATTTCCTTACATAGACTTTCACTCCATAAAAGTTACCTATTTACAAACATAACACCAATAGTTATAATCTATTTCTATTTGACACTATAAAATATTATTATTTTATTATATAATATCTTATTAATATAATTTAATACATTGATATATAATATTTTATTAATATAATAAAGTGTTAAATGGATGCTATTAAGAAAGCAGTGAATGCACTATTTTCTCAAATTTAACTTAGATACATGCAAAACTTATAAACCACTCAAAAAGTTAATATTTAGTTAAAACTTTTAAATATGAAATACAAAAATCTAATGCAGAATCATCATAATAGTTACTGATAACAAGTATAACATCTTATAAGGAACCAACACAAAGTATAATTTTTATAAATAAAAAAAAATATCCATATTTTCTTCTCCTGTGGCATTTATTCACCAAGCATTGAAATGTTCATGCTTGAGGCAGTGGTTTCCCTTGGAGAAAAGCATGAAACAAAACATAAGATCGCTTTGGTTGGGTAGTTGGAGTGCCATGTGAAGCTCCTCTTACTGTAGCATAGGTGAGGTGATTCCCAAAAACCTGTGTCCATCCTCCAACCTACACGTAAAAATAATGTAAAATGTGAGCAAAATGATTCATCATCACCATATCAAACAAACCCACCAAAATCATGTTAAGTAAGAACCTGTTTGTCCACAAACCAGGCACTGTAAGGCACGGTGGTTTTAAGCCCTAGTTTCTCTGCAAGTTTATCCACTAATCTTCTGGTGCCCATGAACGGAATCACAGAGTCTTGGTCCCCACTATCATCATACACGTTAAATATGGATTAATAATGAATCAAAATAACAACTTGCTTAATCAAATGCTCTCTATATAGTAACCTGTAAACGATGACTCGAAGACCTGATCTTAGGAGGAACCCGACAACATTAATTGTCGGTATCTCTCTGTTCGATGGCTCATAATTTGTGAGTACAGTCCTGACATTGGAAAAAGTGTCAGCAGGAGCGGTACCATATACGATTCCATGTAAATCCATTATCTCACCTTGCGTCCAATTTAATAAAAAAATTGTGATTTTACATTTTAATCTAATTTAAAACAATTTAATAATTATATTTCTATTTTTATTTCTTTTATTTTTCCACCAGCACCCTTAACAACTAAAATGAGTGTTTATTTGAAACATAATAGAATTAGAAGTAGTTTTACTTGCTGCACAAACGATAACTGGTGGTTCCCACCAGCCGGGCATGAAGAGCCTTTTGCACATCTTTCCTGTTTAAGTACATCTCTGAGTATTTCATATTACACTCATCAACTTGCTGCACCGTCCAAAATTGAAAGATCAAAATTCCAATCAACACTACCCAGATTCAATCAGCATAAAGCATGAACATTTAAAACTAAAAGTACATCATATATAACACAAACATACTTTTTTAGCTAATGCACATTTGAGATATAATTGTTTGTCTTCTTTTTTCATATTTTTAGAACCATTTAGAATTCTGAAAATAAAAATGCTGCACTTCTAAATGTAGGAACAGAGAATGAAAACATTTAAACAAAGAATGAATCAAAATAGTATATTTTCAGAGAAATCTCACCTGATCAGGTTCTTGGGTTTGAAGCACATCATGGGACTTCCTAAACTGAAACATCCCTGAACTTAGCATCTCCTTAAGAAAACCTGCCTGAGAAACATTGTAAGAAAGACATCTTTCGCCAATGACATAATATGGGTCAATGAAAGATGTAAAAGAGTATTCTTCTTCGACTTCTCGAGCTGCAAGAACGCAATCGTTCGAAATTTGGCCACTGAAGTATTCTCTTAATACTCTAGATGAGTTACACAGAGAAGTCTTGATTTTGTAAGCACGATCAGTTATAATTCCATGGGACCAGTAATATTCATCAACGGCATTCATATCAGTGTCGAAATCCAGAAGAGGGTTTCCTATCTGCAATGCAAATGCAAAGATAACTCAGAAAATGCCAAAACATGAGATAAAAAAAAAAAAAAACAGTGAAAGGGTCTTAGCCTTTCAGGGCCCATATTTTACTCACTGCTATGCCCTTTAGGTTGAAATTCAATTTACTCTTAATAATGAGTTCAGCAAGTTGAGGTACATAGTGACCTGCCACCAAAACCAACATTGTCAGTATTAGCAAGTCATGGACTAAGATTCCCTCTAGCTTGAAAAAAGTAACTGCTTGATCATGCAGTCATAATCTAACTGTTCAAAATTTTTATTCTATATATATACATATGTCCTTACCTCCATAACTCTCTCCCATTATAAAGAAATCTGTGTTTTTGTATTCTGGGAACTTGGCAAACCAGCGCTGCAGGAAAACTAGGCTGTCTCGGGCTAAAGAAAAATTAATGTTAACAGAGAAAATGTTAATTTTGTATTGATCTGGTGAATGGAATCTAACATAAGTAGTAGAGGGAGCACCGACTCTGACAGAAGAGATAGGCACTCCAAAACAGAATAAAGAAAAGAAGAAATTGAGTAGGTGTGTTGCATTTGCATAGGGACAAGAGAGTGAACCAACCCGTGACTTCATCGTTCAATGCTTTATAAAATGACAAGTTGAGAGAGTAAGAGAATCCAACACCTGCTGGTGAGTCCAGGTACAAAATGTTTGCCTCTGAAAAAGAAAGGACTCAAAGGAGCTGAAAAGATTAGCATGGTTAAGTTTGTGGCAAAGAGAGATAAGGATGTTAAAATTTGCAGCACCTTTGTTCCAACTATACTGATTTTTCTGAATAGCCTCTCCTTGATTTGTAACAAAAGGACCATGTTCGGTGAAGGCTCCAATTCCAACAGATGTACAGCCAGGCCCTACAAAGGCAACAAGGCAATTGAAACTCAACAAAAGAAACATTAACTTTAGCTTAATACAAGTACAAAGAAAGGTGTTTGGTAGAGGAAGTTGAATGTGGATTCACCTCCATTGAGCCAGAGAACTAGAGGCTTTGAAGCAGGGTTGCTTTGTGCTTCAACAAAGTAGTAAAAAAGAGCTCTCTGATTATTGTCATCCACCGATACATAGCCAGCAAATTGTTGGAAGGAAACAGGTGACTGGTGAGGCAAGTATTTCACCTTATCAGCTTCTGGAAATGACTTAACCGGTGAGGACATGAGCAGTGAAGTTGCAATGATTGTGGCTACGAAGATCCATGGCTGGGGAAACATGGCGTATTGGGTGAAAAAATGAAGTGAAAAAAGCATCAGGGAGAGCTTTTTCTTATCCTGGATCAGTAGCTCTAGCAGGTTCTTGTTGATCATAGAGGTCCTACATAACCTCAATTTCAGTTTGCTGTCTAGGAATTCAACTGTAAATTTGAGTCAACTTTATGAAAAATTTGATTAATTTAAAGTTTCAAAAAGTTGGAAATGATATCCCATTATCTGGTGTTGTCAGTGATGATACTTTTACATAGCACATAACAAAAAAAAACGCACACAATAAAATACTAAAATAAATTATTATTTTATTATTATATAATATTTTATTAAATAAAATAAATGTTAAATGAATGTAATTCGATAGTGTCAAAATATGATTTTTCCAAAAAAAAATTTTCACCATGGTACTTGTTTCGGCATCAAAAGCACAGTAATAAGAAGGCAGTCTTAGGTGAATTGAGCTATAGATTATTGTGAATTGCATTAGCATTTAGGGTTATAAAAAACTGTTTGTTCCTGTATCTCTATAAGCAAAATAAAAATAGCATTTTACCCTTTTTTATTTTCTTTATCTTTTTTGCATATCCTTCCTTATCCTCTGTATATTTTAAATGGTATAATTTAAAAT